>Ga0315293_10000939_pt1 | contig 27803 bp, 27 predicted proteins | sample YL17G13_20_MG_FD_203071 | JGI IMG/M metagenome (GOLD analysis project Ga0315293, IMG submission 203071) | Sediment microbial communities from Yellowstone Lake, YNP, Wyoming, USA - YL17G13_20 | ecosystem: Environmental > Aquatic > Freshwater > Lake > Sediment | place: USA: Wyoming | collected...
TGCGGTAATGCTGATACGGCGTTGGCAAGGACAAGTTCCAAACACGACCAATCTGGAGAGGCGGTTCATGTTCTGAAACCCAGACGTTCTCACCGCTTGCCGTTCCAGATCTGCCCTTCAACCTTTCCCGTTGCCTCGAGGTTTATCTTCCGCTAGCATCTCGAACGTTCACATGAAAAGGACCGTTCAATAACATGCAAAAGCGATTCGACGTCGTCGGCATAGGCTACAACGCCCTCGACTATCTCGGCACCGTGCCCCACCTCCCCGCCGGGAACACGAAGCTCGAGGTGCGAGATTTCACGATCCAGGGAGGAGACCCCACGGCGACAGCCATGGTCACGTTGAGGCGCCTCGGGCTCACCGCCCGCTACGTCGGCTGTCGTCGTCGAGCCGGGAGCAGCCTCCCAGTTTGCCTTCATCATGGTCGATGCGAAAACCGCGGCGCGGCCGTCGGCCTCGCGCGCTCCGAGCGGCGATCCGCAGTATGGACAATATTGCTTCTTGTCGTTCATTTCACCAGCTCGCCCAGGCGGCGATTGAGTTCGCTGTATAGTCTCCGGCAGCGGTGAAATAACCCCCGGCGATGAGCTGGTCGTTGAAGATCGTGAGGGCGAAGACGCCTCTGCCGGCGCCGCCGCTCATCCCCGATCCGACCGGCATCCAGGCGCTGCCATTCCAGGAGGCTACGCAGTTCGCCGGGAGGCCACCGGCGGTTGTGAAATCGCCCCCCGCGATCAACTGACCACCGTGGATGGCGAGGGCCTCGACGCCCGGGCAGGCGCCTCCATCCACGCCGGAACCGAGGGGGGACCAGGAAATCCCATTCCAGGCGGCTATATTTCCGGCGGGGATGCCCCCGGCAAAGGCGAAACTCCCCGCGGCGATCAACTGGTCATCATAGACAGCGAGGGCACTGACACGAGGAGATGCGCCTCCGCTCAGACCTGATCCGAGCGGCGACCAGGAGATGCCGTCCCACGCGGCGATATTGTTCGAGGCAAAGCATCCGGCAACGCCGAAATCACCCGCCGCGATCAATCGGCCGTGGTACACGGCGAGGGCGTACACCTGTCCGTACGAGTGGCTGCCCCCGCTCATCCCGCCTCCCAACTCCAGCCAGTAGCTCCCGTTCCATGCGGCGATTGCGCGGGCTGCGACACCGCCGGCATTATCAAAGGTTCCGCCGGCAATCAGCTGAGCGTTGTACGATGTGAGAGCGAGGATCGTATCGAGATCCATTCCGGGGATAGGCGACCACGAACTCCCGTCCCATGAACAGAGGGGACCGGGGCTCGAAGGATCGGGAAACTTCGCGGCTATCAGCTTCGCATCGTGGATGGTGAAGGCATTGACAGCGTTGTTCATCCCCCGACCGAGCGGCGACCAGGAGCTTCCGTTCCAGGCGGCAATGTTGTCGGCCGGCACGCCTCCGGCGGCCGTGAAGTATCCCCCCGCTATCAGCGTACCGTCATATACAGTCAGAGCCTTCACATTCGGGCCATACATTCCATCAGAGCCCATTCCGGATCCGATCGGCAACCAGCAAAACGTGCAAGGCAGAGTGCTTTCGCGCGCGACGTTTGACAGGGCGGACAGATTGAGCCTCTGGTCGGCGGTCTTCAGGGCAAAGTAGTACTCGGTGTTCGCGGAAAGCCCCGGGACGGAGAACGTTTCCCTGCTTCTGGAGTAATTCGGCGCCGGCTCGAGCTCGGCTTGAACGGCGGAGCGCCAGTTGGCCTCGCTTATCGGCGATATTGAATACCGAATATCATAGCTGGCGGCGGTGCCGGCATCTCCATCATTCCCGGGCGCCGTCCACGTGAGCTGAATTTCGTGAGCGGTACGATGGGTCACCGCGAGATCGGTGACCGCGGCCGGCGGGATTGTGTCCAGCAGGACCAGGGTCATTCGCCGCGCGACGTTCGATAGGGGTGACCAGTTGGACCCATCATCGGCGGCTTTCAGCGCAAAGTAGTAGCTCGTGTTCGGAGAGAGGCCGGTTGCGACGAATGTGTCCGCATCGCCGGCCGCGCCCGGCGGCGGCTCGCCCGTTGAGCGCGATGCGGAAATCCACGTGGCGGTTCCGATCATCGCGGTTGAATAGCGGATATCGTATAGGGCCGCGGTGCCGACGGCAACGTCATCACCGGGAGCCGTCCAGGTCAGCATCACGGAATGATCGGTGGGATTGCAGGGGGTCAGGTCGGTAACGGCCGCGGGAGAAATCACGTCGATGAGCGGTTTCGGCCGGGCTGGATCATCCCCGGACGAGCAGCGCACTATCGCACAGAGCACCGCGAGGATGCTGCAGACACCACGACATACGAATCTCGATCTGCGCGTCACAATCTAAGCCTCAACGGATACGAACCATTGCTTCGCGCGGAGCTCCATCTCGATTTGTGCCGATGACACTATGAATGTAATCAGTCTCGCCGAAATGCGCAAGGTTCTTTACCCCGAATGCTGTCATTTCCCGTTGCCGCAAGCCCGCTCCATCAATTAGCATCGACTGCGACCGTATGAAGGGAGCCGGAGCACAGACATGGAAAAGCGCTTCGACGTCGTCGGCATAGGCTACACCGCGCTCGACTATCTCGGCATCGTGCCCCACCTCCCCGCCGGGAACACGAAGCTCGAGGTGCGAGACTTCATGATCCAGGGAGGAGGCCCCACGGCGACCGCCATGGTCACGTTGAGGCGCCTCGGGCTCACCGCCGCATACGTCGGCAAGGTCGGCGACGACGGCTTCGGCGCCCGGATGCTCGAAGAGCTGCGCCGCGAGGAGGTCGACGTATCCTCTGTCGTCGTCGAGCCGGGAGCAGCCTCCCAGTTTGCCTTCATCATGGTCGATGCGAAAACCGCGGCGCGGACGATCCTCTGGACGCGGGGGAGCGTTTCACCCTTACAGGCGCTCGAGGTGAGGGCCGATCTCGTCGCTTCCGCCCGGGGTCTCTTGATCGACGATCTCGAGCCCGAGGCGGCCCTCGTCGCCGCGAAGGCGGCGCGCGCACACGCGATTCCCGTGCTCATCGACGCCGGGTCCCTCCGCGCGGGGGTCCGCGAGCTTCTCCCGCACTGCGACTATATCATCGCGAGCGAGCTTTTCGCGGAGCAGATCTCGGGCGGGAAAGATCTGCGCACGGCGCTCGAGGTTCTGAGTTCGTTCGGTCCGAGGGCCTCCGTTGTGACGCTCGGCGAGAAGGGGTGCGCGTTTCTATCGGGGGAGGGGATCGTCGAAGTCGCGGGGTTTGCGGTGGAGGCCGTTGATACGACGGGGGCCGGGGACGTATTTCACGGCGCCTATCTCTTCGCCGTTCTCGCGGGGTGGGACACGCTGAAGGCCTGCACCTTTGCGAATGCCGTCGCCGCGCTCAAATGCAGAAGGCTCGGCGGGCGTGCCGGAATCCCCAGCCTTTCCGAGGCGCTCGCGTTTCTCGCGCGCGAACGCCCCGGCATCGATTTTCCATTGCGTCGCTGAGCGTCGGGCGCGAAGTACGGCGAGACTCATTTCAGCGTGTAGTGTTTCTCTTCCCCCGTCGCAAGGTCGAGGACGATCCAGCCGGGGGGCTCGAGAAGCCCCATGAGATCGCCGGGACTCGCGAGCCACGTCGTGCCGATCCGCTCGATCTTCATCCGGTGCGTGTGGCCGTAGAAAACGGCGATGTACTTCTGGGTGCATGCGAGTCCCTGTGCGAACTCGGGGCGATGGGTGAATGCGACCTCGCCGTTTTCCGTTTCGACAAAGCCCACCTCTCCGTGCAGCTTCACGTTCGGGAATTTTTTCGAGGCGACGTTCACGATCATGTAGCGGTCGCCCTCGTTGTTGCCGAACACGACGTGGACGGGCCCGCTGAACTTCGCGAGTCGGTCGATGACGAAGGGGGAGACGAGATCCCCGCAGTGGAAGAGCGCGCCGACGCCGAGCGTGTTGATCTCGGCGAGCGCCTTTTCGATGTTCTCGAGGTGGTCGTGCGTATCGCTGATGACGGCGACTTTCATCGGATGTCCTTTCTCTCCGTCACGCGCGTGACCGGCCGATGGGTCAGTGCGTTCTTCGGCGCTCCGTTTCAGGAGCACTTCGAGTATACGTGTACCTTCGCCGCTGCGGCAAGAAGAGCCTCGATGAGTCCTTCACAGGCCCCCCGAGAGCCTCTTTGATCCTTAACTCCGTTCATGAGATTCGCTTCTATGCCTCATGGCACGCCTCTTGATTCCCCGTTTTTCAGATAGGGCCGCTGCTTCTCGTTTTTTTTGCGGGGGAAAACCAGGAATGTCCGGGGCTGATAAAGCGAAAGTCATTGATATAAAAGAATTTAGGGCCAGGCGGAAGGGCTCGATCAGCGTCTGCATGATCGTCCGCGACGAAGAAGAGTTCGTCGGCGAAGCGCTCCGCAGTGTCAAGGATCTGGCCGACGAGATGATAGTTGTCGATACAGGTTCGAAGGACGCCACGATCCTCGAGGCCGAGAAAGACGGCGCAAAGGTCTACGAGATCGAGTGGTCCGGCGATTTCAGCGAGGCTCGCAACGCAGCCCTCGCGCGCGCGACGAAGGAATGGATCCTCGTGCTCGACGCGGATGAGGCTGTCGCGCGCGTCGACCATGAGAGAATCCGTTCCCTTGTTCGTCACGGGGACGATGCGGCCTTCGTCTTCGAGCAGCGCACGTATACGAGCGCTTCGACGGTCCCGGGGCTCAAGCCGGTTTCCGGCGCGGACGGAATGGCCAGGGGCGGTGCATACTTCACGGACCGCCAGATCAGGCTCTTTCGCAACCACTCCGCCATCCGCTATGCCTGCGAGATTCACGAGAGCGTCGAGGAATCGCTCATGACGGCCGGCATCCCGGTGCTCGACGGCGGTATCGTCGTCCACCATTACGGCAGGGTCGCGCAGTCGAACCGCGTGCACCGGAAAACGCTCGCCTGGTGCGCGCTCGCCCGGGAGGGAATGGGGGCGTGCCCCGGAAGTCCCGCCTACCTCTTCGAGATGGCGGCGCAGCTCCTCGATTTGGGCAGGCTCAACGACGCGGTCGCACACGCGGAAACGGCCCTCGATCTGTACCCGGACCGCTGGGAGTTCCTCAACATCGCGGGGCTCGCGCACCTGAGAAATGGAGACCGGGAGCAGGCGCTTCTGTGCTTCCGGTCGGGTTTGCGGATGGCGGGAGGGGCGCAGAGCGAGCTCTCCAACAACATGGGCGTCGCCCTCATGGATACCGGCGAGCCCGCCGACGCGCTCCCGTACTTCGAGCGCGGCGTCGAGCTCGAGAGGGACAACCCCGACATCCTCCGCAACGCGGCCTCGGCCTGCGCCCTCACCGGCGAACTCGAAAAGGCCATGGAATACATCACGCGGTCGCTCGCGATCGATCCGTTCGCCGCGCATTCGTATGCGATCCACGCGGATATCCGCTACCGGATGAACGATTGGGCTGGTGCGACGCGCATTCTCGAAACGATGCGGTTTCTCTCCGGAACGCCGTTCAAGGTTTACCTCAAGGTGATCCAGCTCTATACGCGGATGCATCTGGTCGAAGAGGCCGATGCGATCGCGCGGCGCTCGTGCGAAGAGTTTCCCGAACGGGAGGATCTCTTCTACCTCGCCGGCAAGATCGCGGAGCTTCGCGGCGACGACGACCGGGCGGTCTCACTCTACCAGCGCGTACTCGCCGCCGATCCGGGTCACGCCGATGTTCTCAAATGCCTCGGGTGCATTTACGAGCGGCGCCTGCGTCTCCACGATGCGCTCGCCGCGTTTCGAGAGGCGCTTCGCCTCAAGCCGCGCGACGCCGAGCTCGAGGTGAACGTCGGCATCGTGCTCGACAAGCTCGGTCTGTCCGAAGAGGCGGGCCGGCATTTCGCGAGCGTGATGGCGCGCGGCGAAAGCTCCGGATTCGCATACAACGCCTTCGGGTGCCACCTTGCAAGGTCGAACAAGTTCGACGAAGCGCTCGTCTACTTCACGAAGGCGGTCGAGTGCGAATCGGGCAACGCCATGTACTGCCAGAATCTCGGTCTCGCCTGCGAAAAGATGAACCTGCAGGAGCGGGCCGCCGAGATCTACGAAAGGATGGCGGCGATCGATCCGGGGACGACTCCCTTCGTGCGCGAGAGGCTTCTGAGACTCAAATCCCCCACCGCGTAGAGAATCCCCCGGCAGGCAGTGGACCCCGCCCCCTCCCGATGTCATCCTCTCTTGAAAACCATGGGCGCTCCGTGAGAGAATGGACGAAGAGCGATTCATCACGCCCAAACGAGTCAGGAGCAGGCTATGGAGCGTCTCAAGATAGGGATCGCGTTGAGCGGCGGGACGGCGAAGAGCGTCGCCCATATCGGGGTCCTGAAGGCCCTCGCCGAGCATGGAATCGGGATCGATTATATCGCGGGAACGAGCGGCGGCGCGATCGTCGCGGCGTTCCACGCGGCGGGCAAGAGCATCGCGGAGCTCGAGGCGCTCGGCGGCGGGATGCGTTGGCGGGATATCGCGGGGCTCACGATCCCGCGGCTCGGCCTGCTGTCGGGGGACAAGGTCCGCGATTTCGTCGTCGCCGAAATCGGGGAGGTTGAGTTCGGGGATCTCGCGATTCCCGTTGCGATCGTGGCCTCCGATCTCACGGCCGGCACGGGCAGGATATTCAAGCGCGGCAGCGTCGCTCTCGCGTGTCAGGCGAGCAGCAGCATACCCGAGTTCTACACACCGGTCGAAATCGACGGGCACATCCTCATCGACGGGCAGTTCTCCGAGTACGTTCCCGTCGCCGCTCTCGCCTCGCTCGGCGAGATGTTCGCCATCGGCGTGAATCTCGGCTACGAGAGGGGAATGAAGAAGAAACCGCGGAATCCCCTGGAGATCATCATTCAGGTTTCGAGCTTCATTGCGCAGCAGAACGCCGTCGCGTCCGAGCGACGGGCCGATTTCATGATCCGTCCCGATCTCAGAGAATTCGGCCCGCTCGAGCTCAACAGGGCTTCCGATATGATTCACCGGGGGTACACCGAAACGCTCAAGATCATTCCGGAGCTCAAGGCGGCGATTTCGTCGGGAAGGAGCGGTCAATGATTTCGGTCATCGCTCTTCTGACCGATTTCACATGGCACAACTGGTACATCGGCGTGATGAAGGGCGTTATCGCGAGCGTCAATCCGTCGGCAAGCGTTATCGATCTCTGTCACAACGTTTCGAGCCAGGATGTGCGAGAGGGGAGCTTTGTCCTCGGCTCGAGCTTCGCCTTTTTTCCGCGCGGCACGATATTCGTCGCCGTCGTCGATCCGGGGGTCGGCAGCGACCGCAAGAATCTCATCGTCAAGACGGAGAGCCACTATTTCGTCGCGCCGGACAACGGTATTCTGACCTCGATCTTCGAAAAGGCGAAGGTCGAAAGGGTCTACGCAGTGAGCCCCGGGAAGCATACGCTCGCTCCCAAGGGCGCCACGTTTTTCGGCAGAGACATTTTCGCCCCGGTCGCCGCGCATCTCTCCCTCGGCGTGCCTCCCGAAGAAATCGGGGACGAGGTGAAGTCGGTGCTCACGGTACCCGCTCTCAGGCCCTATATCAATGAGCAGGGTGAGATTTCCGGGAGGGCCGTCTACGTCGACACCTTCGGCAACATCATCACGAACATCGAGGAAGCGTATCTCAGGAGCGTTTTCCCCGGAGAGATCCCGCGCGATGATCTCACGGTCCGGCTGGCCGGGCAGACGATCAAGGGCGTCCGGAAATACTATGAGCAGGGTGAATACGGGAAGCTCATGGCGATCGTCAACAGCTGGGGTTTTATCGAAATCGCCGTGAACCGGGGGAACGCGTTCCAGTATCTCGGTCTCACGGAGAAGAAATCTCTCGAAATCTTCATGTTCCGCGCGGTACAATGACCGGGTCTCCCACAGGGAGATCGACAAACGGATCAGGGTCAGGAAGTCACTTCGGGAGGTCCCTCGTATGAGACTGAGACCGATCCTCGTATTCCTAACGGCGTTTCTTCTCGTCCTTCCGGCCGCGGCGGGTGCATTCCGGCTCGAGGAAGTCCGGCAATGGAGCTTTCCTGTCGGCGAGAATCCCGGATTCGAGCTCGAGAACGTGAACGGCAACATTCGGGTCGAAAGCTGGGAAGGAAGCTCGATCGAGGTCACGGCGGAGATCAGGATCAAAGCACCGAGCAAGTCGAAGGCACGCAGTCTCTACGAAGGCATCGAGTTCGTGGCTGAGAGCGACGCCTCTCATGCCTCCGTGCGCGCGGTGCTCCCGCGGATTCGGCAGGATGAGTTCCAGGACTTCGGCTTCGGGGAGCATACGGCGTTGCGCATTCGCTATGCCGTCAAGGTGCCGAGGGGGACATCGCTCACGGTGAGCACCGTGAACGGTGACATCGAGCTCGCGCTTCCCGAGAGCGCGGGTGTGAAAGTCGAGGCGCTCTCGGCGCACGGCCGCGTTTCGAGGAAATAGCCTCCGTGGCGAGCTTGAGCACATACGATAATTTCCATATCGCAGATCATGGAGCACGGGGCGGAGCTTTTCGCCTATGGCACCGCCGTCGTTGTGGAGGATGAGAGATGAAGCGTGGGGCATTCGAGCTCACCGCGATCGAGACGGGGACCTTCAGGCTCGACGGGGGCGCCATGTTCGGGGTCGTACCGAAGGTCCTCTGGAGCCGGACGAACCCCGCCGACGGGAACAACCGCATCTCGATGGCGATGCGCGCACTCTACGTCGAGGGGGCTGGGCACCGGCTCGTTATCGACAGCGGCGCCGGCACGAGCTTCGGGGAGAAGATGCTGCGCAACTACGTGATCGAGACGAAGGGGCTCCGCGCGGCGCTCGGGGATAAGGGCATCGATCCGGATTCGATCACCGACGCGGTCGCGACCCATCTCCATTTCGATCACGCGGGAGGCTTCTGCTACCGCGCGGACGCGGACCAAATCGCGGTCTCTCTGCCCCGCGCGATACACCATATTCAGCGCAGGCAGTGGGAGGCGGCGCTCGGCCCCAACGAGAAGGACCGCGCGAGCTTCTTCCCCGAGTTTCTGCTCCCGATCGAGAAGGCGGGGCTCCTGCGACTCGTCGACGGCGTCGTCGAGATATTCCCGGGCGTCACGCTCATTCCGACCGACGGACACACTCCCGGCCATCAGGTGATCCTCGTATCGACCGCCGAAGGGAGCGTCCTCTACTGCGGCGACCTCATTCCGCTCGCCTCGCATGTGAACCTGCCCTTCATCATGGCCTACGATCATTTTCCCCTCACGACGCTCGAAGAGAAGAAACAGATGCTTGGGCGGGCCGCCGACGAGGGATGGATCCTCTTCTTCGAGCACGACCCGGAAATCGCCGCGGCGCGGGTTCAGAGAACCGGTTCGGATGGATTCACAATCACGGAAACCGTGGAGATCGGGTAGCGCTTGATGGACGCTGATGCGGATCTGATGCTTCGCGTCGCGCGGGGGGAGGCGGATGCCTTTCGCACCCTCGTGGAGCGCTTCGAGAACCCCGCATACAATTTCTTTCTGCGCCTCACGGGGAATTCTCTAGACGCGGAGGATCTCACCCAGGAGCTTTTCGTTGCGCTCTTCCGCACGGCGCGGAAGTATCGTCCCGAGGCGCCGTTCAAGAGCTATTTCTACCGGATCGCCTCGAATATGGCGGCGAGCCACATGAGAAAGGGGAAGATCAGGGCGGCATCCTCCATCGATGCGATGATGGAGGGGGGATTCGACGTGGCATCGGAGCGCCACGAGGATGATCCGCAGGCGTCTTTCGATGCTCGCGAGATGCGGAGACGCTACGAGGCGGCTCTCGCGGATCTCCCGCGCGAATGGCGCATCGCCATCGAGCTCAGGGTTGCCCGCGAGCTTTCGTACGAGGAGATCGCCCGAGCGATGGGCAAAAGCGTCGCGGCGGTCGAGTCGATTCTCTACCGGGCCCGGGAACGCCTCGCCGGAGAATTGGGCTGGCAGGGCGGTGCAGAGGGCGATACGTAATTCGTTACACGGCAGAGGATTGCACACTATTTTGCGATTCTCCGAAGTTCAGCCGCAAGTTTCCGCGATTTCGCGCGTTATTACAGGAGAGGAGGAGCCGGGAATGGATTGCAAAGAGTTCCGCATGATGATATCCCGGGAGCTCGACGGAGCATTCGAAGCGGTCGAGCGGGAACGGCTCGATCTGCATCTCGCCGCGTGCGCGGGGTGCCGCAGGTTCAAAGAGCTGTCGCTCGCCGGCCTCTCGATGCACCGCTCCGTGAAAGAGGTCGAAGCGCCCCCGTCCTTGGCGCCATCGATACTGGCGGCAGTCGAAGCGCGGCGGGACGCGGGATGGATCCACGGATGGCTCAGGGTCGGGGTGCCTGCCGCTGCGGCGGCCGCCGCGGTCCTTGGCATATGGGTCGGCGGCCTCATTCATGAAAGCTGCACGCCGCTCAGCACGGGGAATCACACGGATGTTCTCGAGCTCGGATACCTCGACGAGTATCCGCCCGGTTCATTCGGTGACATCCTGATGGCTTCGAACGAGGGAGGCGGAAATGGGCAGAGATAGCCTGAAGATCGCGCTTATTCTGTCTCTCGCCTTCAATCTCGCCGTGGTCGGCGCCTTCGCGTACGGATATGCCCGGAGGCCCGCGCCCGGGGTCTTCGGTCCCCCGCCCGGAATCGCGCCGGGAGACTCATTCGGCGGGCGCTGCAGCCGCTTCGCGAGCCAGATCGGCATTCCCCGAGAGCGAGCCGTCCGCTTCTCGCATGTTATGGCGGATTCCTCTGAAGGCATGCGCGATCTGCGAATGAGCCTGCAGAAGGCGCGCGGGGAGCTTATAGAGCTCATCGGCGCCCCCGAGAGCGACGAGAAGGCGATCATGGCGAAGGTTGACGAGATAGCAGCCATTCAGGGGCAGTTGGAGAAGAAGCTCATTGCGAGGCTCCTCGGCGTGAGCTCGACCCTCGAACCGGGAGAGAGGGAGAGATTCATGCGCGAGATACGGTGCCGGTGTATGCCGTTGGAACGTGGTGTCCCGAGAGGTCCCAAAGGGGCGAGAAAGGAAAGCGAGGTCGGAAGATGAAGAAGGGTTTCGTTGTCGTCATGGCATTCGCGCTCATGCTGCTTCTGAGCGCCTCGATGATCGCCGCCCAGGAGAAAGCGATGGGCGAGAAAGAGATGAAGATCACCGACGAGCAGAAGGGGAAGGTCGAGGAGCTCAAGATGAATTTCCGCCTGAAGACGATCGATCTCAAGGCGGAGCAGCAGAAGCTCGGGATCATGCTCAAGAAAGAGATGATGAAGCCCGAGCCGGTCATGCAGGACATCGAAGGCATCGTAAAGAAGATGTCGGCTGTCCGGGAAAAGCTGCAGCTCGCCGGAATCGAGCACATGCTGGCCATGCGGAAGCTCCTCGGCCCCGATTGGCGGAAGCTCATGCGCCCGGGAATGGGCGGGTGCAAGGAGATGATGGGCGGTCCCGGCATGAAGTGCGCCGGTGATGAGAAGGATGTGATCGTCATGCGCGAATCTATGCCCGGCAAGCGTGAGGGGTGCGGCATGATGGGCACGCGTGGCATGCGGATGCGGACCGCTGGTCCGGACTCCAAGCCCGGCTGCTCGATGGAACGGCCCGGCATGGCCGCGATGAAGGGCGGCTGCATGATGGACAAGGGGCAGGGAATGGGTGAAAAGGGCGGCTGCATGATGATGCAGAAGGGCGGAAAGTGCTCCTCGCATATGTCGGGAAAATGGCACAGCAAGATGTTTCGCCCCTACGGCAAGAAAGGCTGCTGCTCCGGAATGAGCGGCGGCATGATGCACAAAGGCGCCATGGGCGCCGGCGGGTGCATGGGCGGGAAAACCGGCAAGAAAGGCTGCAGCATGAGCTGCACGGAAAAGGGAGCCCAGAAAGAGATCAAATGCGAGGTTGAAATTAAGGAAGTAAAGAAGCGCTGACACGTTCTGAAAACGCGCACGCAATGCCGGGGCGGCGGAGCAGCCGCCATGAGACCCCCGAGGGGGAGGTGAAAGCCTCCCCTTTTTCTTGGTTCGCTAGAGCCGGATCGCCGTCGTGAAGTAGAAGAAGGCGCCGCTGTAATCGATCTCGATCTTTCTCCCTGGCTCGAAGTAGCCCACATCGCCGTATTTGTCGTTGAAGGTATCTATCGTGAGCCCCCGGTAGCCGAGCTGCATGCCGACTTCGATCGGGTTCAGGAAATTCGAGTGAATCTCCGCGTACGCCTCATATCCCCGGTCCTCTCCCTTGAATTCCGAAAGGCGGCGCTCGTTGAGCTCGTTCGTGCCGTAAACCGATTTTGCGAAGCACTCGTTGGCTCCGACGCACAGGTTGAAGACGTTTTCGATCCTGAGGAGCACGAAGATCGCGCCGATGGTATAGACGTCCGAGGGCGTCCGGTACGAGAGCGAGGAAGACGTTCCCTGGGCATCGGTCTCGCCCCAGAAACGCTCATAGCCCCCGGTGAGCCCGAACGTATTCAACCCCCACACTCTCCCCTCGATACGGAAGTTCACGCCGCTCGCAATGCCGTCGAGCGGCACGTTGTCGGCCTGGGCGATGAGGCCGAGATGCCGGTTCAGCTCCGCCATGCTGTAGTAGCCGGCGCCGATCCCGCCGACGGCCGAGAACCCCAGAGGGAACGCCCCGGCCGGCCGCATGGGAAGGGAGAGAAGCGCGACAGCGCCGAGGACCACGATGATCGTTCTTTTCATACCGTCTCCTTGTGCCGTGTAGCGATCCGCCATGCCGACCTCACTTCATTCTCCGTTCCAGGTAACCGGCGAGCCTTCTCATTCCCTCGACGATGTTCTCGAGCGAGTTCGCATACGATATTCTCAGGTACCCTTCCCCGTGCTCGCCGAAATCGATCCCCGGAGTGACCCCCACACCCGCCGAATCGAGAATGTCGAAGGCGAGCCGGTACGAGTCCGGGTCGATATGGCTCGCATTCACGAAAAAGTAGAACGCCCCCTTCGGCTCGACGGCGAAGGGAAGACCGAGCCTCGGGAGCGCCTCGCAGAGGTACCTGCGTCTCGCATCGTAGCGCTGCTTCATCTCCTCGATTTCCGGGTGCTCCTCGGAGAGGGCCGCCACACCCCCCCGCTGCACGAACGAATTCGCGCAGATGAAGAGGTTCTGTTGGAGGATCTGGAGGCGCCGCATGTGCTTCGCGGGAGCGATAAGGTAGCCGAGTCTCCAGCCGGTCATCGCGTAGAGTTTCGAGAAGCCGTTAAGGATGAAGGCCTCGTCGGTGAATTCGAGGGCACTGTGCTCCTTCTCTCCGTAGACGAGCCCATGGTAGATCTCGTCCGAGATCACGGGAATGCCGAGGCTGCAGATTTCGGCGAAATCGTCTTTCGGGATGAGCGTGCCCGCGGGATTGGAGGGGGAGTTGACGATGACGGCGCGCGTCCGGGGGCCGATCGCTTGGCGCACGGCGTCCGGCTTCAGTTGGAAGCCTTCCTGCTCCCGCACCGGAATGCAGCGCGGCACGCCCCTGAGAAACCTGATAAAGTTCGGGTAGCATGGGTAGCCCGGGTTCGAGATGATGATCTCATCCCCCGGCTCCTTAATGAGGAGCGAGAGGACGAGGAGCAACGCCGGGGAAGTCCCCATCGTGACCAGAACGCGTCCCTCCGAAACGTTCGTTCCGTACTTTCGCGTGTGGTGCCGTGCGACCGCGGCGCGGAGCTCGCTGATGCCGCGGCTGTCGGTGTAATGCGTCTGTCCTTTCGCCAGAGCATCCGTCGCGGACCGCACGATGCGCGGCGGCGTGGGAAAGTCGGGCTCTCCGACCTCGAGATGAATGATCGAGCGCCCGGCGCGCTCGAGGGCGAGAGCCTTTTCGAGCACTTCCATGACGATGAAGGGCCGTATTTCGCACGAGTCATTCATGCGCCCCCGCACAGTGGGCCTGACTGGTTTCCCGGAGGGTTTTCGGCGCGGTTTCATGCGTTGATTCCCGGATGCATCGCCTTAAGCCGGCATATGCCATAAACATATTGCCGGCCGGGAGCCAAGTCAATCACATCGTTCGGCGCTTTCGGCGGAGTCGCGGATCGTCGCGAGGGTCCAATGGCGCCCCGTGACGCCGCAGTCGCGCCGATGCGAGAAAAAGCGCGCGGGATCGCAGGCGGTGCAGAGCTTCGTTGAAAAAATGTTCTTGCGTTTGACGCCGTGCGAGGCGATCTCGCGTACTATGAACGAGGCGAGGTCGAGGTGCCAGGCGCCATGTTCGAACCTTCTCGCCTCCCTCGGGAACCGGAGCGCGTCCTCCCGCGACACCGTGTAGCATTTCCCGCAGATACCAGGTCCGACGACGGCCACTGCGTAGGTCGTATCGATCCCGAATCTCGACCGCATGAGGCCGATAGCGCCTCCGATGATATCCCGCTCGGCGCCGCGCCTGCCGACGTGCAGGGCGGCGAGCGAGCGCTCCGGTGGGGAGTAGATCACGACCGAGTAGCAGTCGGCGGTGCTGATCGCGAGCGTAAGGCCGCTCTTCGCCGTCGCGAAGCCGTCGAAGCCCTTGTAGTATCCTCCCCTCGTCACGACGGCGATCTCGGATCCGTGAATTTGCCCGGTTCTCGCGAGCCTGCGCGAAGAGATGCCGAGGACCTCGAGCACGATCTTCCTGTTTGCGCTGATATTCCCCGAGCGGTCTCCGAGCGTTCCCCCGAGGTTCAGCGATTTGAACGGAGCGCCGCTCGCGCCGCCGTCGCGCGTTGTAATGTACACCTCGAGCCCGGGGGCGATCGCCTTGAGCGCGGGGAACGTACCAAGTGTGAGTCCTGAACGTATGATCCATTCCATATTTGTTCTATTGACAACCTGCGACCGGATAAGGATAGCTTATCGGGTGATCTTTTCAAGGATTGTCGGAGGCGTTGCATGAAGTTTTTCGAAGGATACCGCTGCGGCTCGTGCGATCGCGAGGTTCCCGCGGGCTCTATGGCCGGCGAATGCCCGGCGTGCGCCGGCCCGCTCCTCTGCGTCTACGATACCGGCGCCATTCGAAAAGCCATGGCGGGCCGGGCCGGGGCATCGGCGCCGGCGGGAACGGGAGTCTGGCGCTACAGCCGTTTCCTCCCCGATTTTGTCCGGAAGGTCACGCTCGGCGAGGGGAACACGCCGCTCATACCCGCGGGGCGCCTCGGGGAGTCGATCGGCGCACGCGAGCTCTACATAAAGGACGAATCATCGAATCCGACGGGCTCCTTCAAGGCTCGCGGCATGGCGGTCGCCGTGTCGCGCCTTGCGGAGCTCGGGATCGCCAGAGCGTACATTCCATCTGCGGGAAACGCGGGCCTCGCGCTCGCCGCGTACGGCGCGGCGGCGAACATCCGGTCCCATATATTCATCCCGTTCGAGACCCCGGAGGGCGTGGCGGAGGAATGCCGACTCTACGGGGCCGAGGTCACCGTCGTTCCGGGAATACTTCCCGATGCCGCCAGAGCGCTCGACGCGGCGGTCGCGGGGGATCGTTCGGGCGTCGTGAGCACGTTCCGGGAGCCGTGCCGGGTCGAGGGTAAGAAGACGATCGTCTTCGAGCTCGAGGAAGAGATCGAACCCGACTGGATAATCTATCCGACGGGGGGCGGTACGGGGATCGTCGCGTTCTGGAAAGCGTACCGCGAGCTCGAAGCCGCCGGCGCCCTGCGGAGGCCTATGCCGCATCTCGCCGTCGTGCAGGCCGCGGGCTGCGCACCGCTCGTCAGGGCCTTCAACGAGGGGCGCGATACGGCCGCTCCCTGGAAGGATCCCGTCACGATCGCTTCAGGGCTTCGTGTCCCCTCGACGCGGGCCGATAGGCTGATTTTGAGGGCGCTCGGCGAGAGCGGCGGAGCCGCCGTTGCGGTCACGGACGAAGAGATCATGACGGCGGTGGGGGAGATCGCCCGAACGCTCGGGGTCTTTCCGTCCCCCGAAGGCGCGGCGACGTGGGCGGGTCTCAAGCGTCTCGTGCGTGAAGAAACGGTGAGCCCCTCCTCGCGGATCGTCATGATCAATACCGCGGGAGGGGCTCGATATCGATTCCTGCTCCGATCCCGGGAACCGTGATCAACGGGATCGCGTCTTGACCGTCGTCGGCTGGCTCGATGTCTTTGCGCTGGCCGGGGCAGTGCCGCCGCTTGCCGGACGGGCCGCCGCTCCGTATCCCCTCGCCGGCGCGGTGTGCGAGTCCCGCTGATAGCTGTGCGCGCCGCCTTGCGTCGAGTAACTGGAAATGCGTCTCTTGTCGGTGTTCGAACCGCTTCTACCGTCGCTCTTCGAGCGTTCACGCGTCGATTCTTTCTTGCCGGAATCCGGAGGTTTTCGCTCGGGAGCGCTTCGCCTGATCACGTCCCGCCCGGAATCGCCGCTCCGTTCTCGCGCCGGATTATCCCTTGCACGCGGGACCCGGCGGTCCTCGCCGGTCCGTCCCGGGTCGGGCGTCCGCCTGTCACTCGGGTTCCGCGTCCGATCGTTATCGCGCGTCTCACCGCGTATGCGCTCGACGGTGCGATCCACTCCGCGCTTCGACCGTCCGCCGTAGATGACTCTCCGATCCGTTTCACGGCTCCGGACGACGCCGCGGTCGTTCTGGCGCAGCGGTGTGCGTTGGAGGCTCCCCGCCGCGGCGCGCCGCTCGAGATTGGAGCGCTCGAGCCTCCGCGCGACATCCCTATTTTTCACCTGATCGAGGCGGCTCCCCGCGATCGAACGGGTCCGGCGCACGTCGGTGGAGGTTCTTGTGTAATCGAGATAGCGCTTCTTGACCGTGCGCGCGCCGTACACGGGTCGATAGCGGTTGTCGCGCCGTCCCCAATCATTATCGCACGCCCACCAGTTATGGTCCCATCCCCACCAGGGGTAGCGGTAGTGATACGCCCAATAATAGGAAGGCGGGTACCACCAGCCGTAGCTCGGCCACCAGAAGGAATCGCCCCAGTACCAGTTGAAGTCCCACCAGAACGGATCCCAATAGAACGGGTCGAACGCGAGCAGGGTGGGGCCGTACTGCGGCCAGAACGGATTGTAGCCGCCGTAAGAGATAGAGAGGCGGAGATGCGTGTCGTCCGTATCGTTCTCCTCGTTGTCGACATCCCCTTCGTCGAGCCATTTCTCGCTGTAGCGATCGGAGGTGTCGGCATCCTCCTCGGGTTTATCCCCAACGTGCCGGATATCGTAGAGCGGCGGGTATGGGTAGCGCGGCTCCTCGTCGTAGGCGATTTTCTCGATCACGATCTCGGGGCATTCCATCGCGTATGGATCGCTCAACTTCTCCGGGCTGTGGCATTTCGAGCACAAGTAGCGCGGATACTCCACGCGCCTGTTGACGTAGAAATAGGTGTAGTCCGTCGCGGGCGGGTCGTTCTCGGTGCCGCTCACAATCTCCTCATCGATCATGTTGAAGCCGAGGAACGGGTCAATGTCGATGCGGAGACGTTTTTCTTTGGCGAGCCCGTTCCCCTGGGCAAGGAAGTAGAGCTCATCCTCGTTTATCCTGCCAGGCTCGGTAACGGCGACGGCGTGGATATACTCGACTCCCGTCGTCGCACCCGTTTCCCAGTACTCGTTTTTCCCGGGTGGAGGGAGAAAATGGGTCTTGCGCCCTTCCGAAAGGGCGCTGCGGCCGTCCTCCGGATACAGGAGATGCACATACCCGTCGGCGTCGATGTTGTAAACGACGACGTAGGCGTCTTTCGTGGTCTGGAAAGAAAGCTGTATGTCCTTTCCGGGACGGTACACACTCCCCTTCTCTCCGAGCAGATTGATGCTTACGGCAAAATCGCCCGGGCCCGGAGTGCTCGGGACATAGCTGCCCTTCTTGAGATCGACGGCGCTCGCCTGCGGCGTGAGGAGCGGAATCAGCAGGGCGACAAGAAGGAAGAGAAACGTAGTGCGTTTCATTGCTCTCACTCCTTCTCAGGGGTGGGTTCGTCAGTACTCGTTTTCCCGCGGTGCTCGAGGCTTTCCTGTTTCAATGGAAGCACCCATACGTATTATACTTCCTCCGGGCGCATTTTACAAGCCAAACACTCCTTTCTTTTGCCTTGCCATACCGTATATTCTACGTAACGCCCCCTGCGGGAGTTACAGACGTTTGGCAGCGTATCCGGATGAAGCAACCAATGTAACGTTGTGGGATTCTTGAGACTATTGCGCTTCCAATATCCTGAAACATACTTGACCGTCCATGGGTACTATAGTAAGTTGCCCGAAAGCGCTTCCAAAGGAGGATGAATATGGGGCATGAGGGGACGTTCTTTTTCCTGCAGATATCGGGAAAACTGTCCGACGTGATATTCCATGGCGGAATGGTTGGAAACGGGATCCTCCTGATTCTCACCGTGCTTTCCGTCGTATCCTGGACAATCATGATTGAAAAATTCCGGTTCTTCAGGCGCTCCCGGAGGGAGACCGGACGCTTCCTCGAGCTCTTTAACTCCGAACGCTCCTTGAAGGGGCTCCTCGAGCGCGCGGCGACGTTCCCCCTGAGCGCCGAGGCGACGCTCGTCTCATCCGTTACAGCCGCGATCGAGACGGGCGAGATCAGGACGCCGTCGGGGCTCGAGAAGCTCCTCGAGGCGGAATCGATCGCGATACTGTCGGCGTGGGAAACGTACATTCAGTTTCTCGCGACGACCGCCTCGATCTCGCCGCTCCTCGGCCTCTTCGGCACGGTATGGGGGATCATGGCCGCCTTTCTGAGCATGGGCGCGCAGGGCTCGGCGAGCCTTTTCGTCGTCGGCCCGGGAATCGCCGTTGCGCTCATCACGACGATTTTCGGGCTCGGCGCCGCGATCCCCGCAGTCGTCGGATACAACTACGTCCAGCGCTCGATACGCGGCAAAGAGGACGAGCTCAACTCGTTTGCACTGCGCTTCCGCAACCGCATCGTCGAAGGGTCGTACGTCGAGCTTCAGAAGGGAACGGCCGGGCTCGCTCTGGGTGGCGATCTCGTCTCTCACACCCTCGGGACGAAGTGAGGGGGTGGCCGTCATGAGGCGTTCGCATCTCAAGCCGCTCGCCGAGATCAACATCACGAATCTTGTCGACGTGACCATGGTGCTCCTCATTATCTTCATGCTCACGGCGCCGTTTCTGCAGGCGGGCGTGAAGCTCAGGCTCCCGAAAGCGGAAGCGAAACAGATAGAAGAACAGGAAGGAGTCACCGTCTCGATCGACGAGGACAGCCGTCTCTTCATCGATGAGAAGGCGGTCGACTGGAACGATTTTTCCGCGGAGTTCCGCAGGGCGGTCGAGGCGACGGCGCCGCGCGTGTTCCTGCGCGTCGACAAGAACGTCCGGTACGAAACGGTGATCAGGGTGATCGCGCGGATCAAGATGCTCGGCATCGAGGATCTCGGTCTCATCGCGGAACAGGAAGAAAAGAAGAAATGATCGGGCGGTCTGGATCGGGATGAAGTCTTCCCTCGGCATTTCGGTGTGCGCGCACGTCGTCATCGTCGGCGCTCTCATTTTTCTCTTCAAGGCGGTTCCCGAGATGCGCCTTCCCGAAGGCGTCTATTCGGTGAAAATTCTTCAGCCGTTCAGGGGGTCCATGCGCGCCGGCGAGACAAGGACCGAGGATGCCAAACAGGAAGCGGCGAAGGTCGAGGAGCCCAAAGTGCCTCCGAAGAAAGAGGAGCCGAAGGTACCCGTTCCGAAGAAGAGCGACGCGAAGACGCAAGGGGAGGCGAAGAAGGAGCCGCCCGCGGAGAACGCCGCAGAAAAGCCGCTCGGCGTATCGGTCGGGATCGGCACCGCCGACGGGACGGGCATCGCCGTCGACGCGGCGAATTTCCCCTTTTCCTATTTCCTCGCCGCCATCGAGCGCAAGGTCTCGGAGAACTGGTTCTCGGCGGTCGCCGAGAACGCGGCCGGGCTCAGTTGTGTCGTCTACTTCGCGTTGATGCGCGACGGCAGCGTGTCGGACGTGCGTCTCGAGACGAGCTCCGGAAACGTCTACTTCGACCGGGCCGCTACGCGCGCGGTGAAGAGCGCGGTGCCCTTTCCGCCGCTTCCGAGGGCGTTCACCGACGCGTATCTCGGCATCCATTTCACCTTTGTCCAGAAGGAATGAGTATCGTATGCGCCGTATCTGTGCCGTGCTCGTGATGCTGCTGGCCGCCGCGCCGGCGGCATTCGCCCAGACCGACATCTATCTGAGGACGGAACGCTCGGGACGGGGAAAGGTGCCGATCGTGGTCGGGGAGATCGAAGCCGCATCGTCGCGGGAGCGCGCCCCGGCGCTCTCCATAACCGGCGTCATCAGGAACGATCTCGACTACTCCGGTCTCTTCGAGACGCTGAGCCCCGCCGGAGAGGGTGACTCTGAGGACAGGGAACGGGCGGCGGGCGCGCTCTTCGAAGGAAAGCTCTCTTCGGAAGGGGGCTCCTATATCCTCGATGCGATGCTCCTCGATTTTTCGAGCAAAGAGACGATTTTCAGCAAGCGTTACCAGTTCGGTGACGACGCGACGCGGCTCGTGGCCCATCGCGTGAGCGACGAGATCGTATACTTCCTCATCGGCGAGCGGGGCGTCGCGACGACGCGCATGCTCTTCCGGCGCTCGCAGGGAGGCTCCAAGGACCTCTGGCTCGTCGACTACGATGGTTTCGGTGCGCGGCGGATCACGACGGATGAGATCGTGATCTCCCCTCTCTGGCTCAACGGCGGCAGATTCTGTTACACGTCCGACCGGCGGCGGAACTGGGATTGTTACCTCATCGATCTCGCCAAGGGCACGAAGTATCTCATGACGCAGTGGCGCGGGATCAACATCGCCGGAAGCTACTTCGCACCGCGCGGAGAGATGCTCATGACTCTCAGCGTGAACGGGAACCACGAGATCTACGTGCTCGATACATCGGGCAAAATATTGAGGCGCCTCACGAGGAATCGCGCGATCGACATATCGCCGACCTGGTCTCCGAACGGCTCCGAGATCGCGTTCGTTTCAGACCGCGGGGGCACGCCGCAGATCTACATCATGGACGGCTACGGAGGAAGCGTGCGCCGCCTCACGAGGAACGGCTCGTACAATCAATCCCCCGCGTGGTCGCCGAACGGCGACCTCATCGCGTACGCTTCCCGCGAGGGGAATCTCTACCGGCTCAAGATCATCTCTCCCGACGGGCTCATCGAAGAGACCCTCTTCGACGACAACCTGAGCTACGAAGATCCATGCTGGGCTCCCGACGGGCGGCATATCGCCGCGACGGTCAGGGAGGGGGGCGTGAACTATATCGTCGTTATCGACATCGACACGAAAGAGAAGCGGCGCCTCGTTCAGGGGGAGTTCGCCGACTGGTCGCCGCTCGCGCCGGAGCGCGCATCCGGCGCGTCGGGCCGGTGATAGGCGCACATGAAAAAAGGGGTTCCCAACCCCAGGGGTTCCATGTATCATGGGTGCGGATTCCAAGGTGGGCGGCGGGCGGTCCGGCGCGTGGTACCGCGCTGAACCCGCGGCGTTGCAGGTATATGGGTCAGGTTCCGAAAGGGAGGTTGATGATGGCACGTTACAGATGGCTGATTCTCGCGCTCGCGATTCTGATGATGATCGTCCCCTCGTGCGCAAAGAAGCAGGTTACGCCGGTGGAGAAGCCCGTGGAGCAGGTTCCTCCGCCCGTCGTGACGCCGCCGGTCGAACGACCGGCCGAGGAGCCGGCCATCGAGCTGCCGGCCGAGATCATTCTCGGAGACGTGTTCTTCGATTTCGATAAGTACTCCATCAGGGAGGACTACAAGCCGGTGCTCGCGAAGAACGCCGAGCTTCTCATGGCGAATCCTTCGAAGAAGCTCCGCGTCGAGGGGCACTGCGACGAGCGCGGCACGAACGAGTACAACATGGCGCTTGGCGAGAAGCGCGCCAAGGCGGTTATCGATTTCTACACGACATACGGCATCAAGCCCGATCGCCTCGCCATGATCAGCTACGGCGAGGAAAAGCCCTTCGACATGGGGCACGATGAGGCGGCGTGGACGAAAAACCGCCGGGCGCACATGGTGCTCCAGTAGGCGGGAACGATGAAGGAATTGAATGTTCGCGCCCGAACGTGCGCGCTCCTCGTTCTCATCGTCATGCTCGAGGGAGGTTGCTGGGGACGCGCGTTCTTCCGGATGCCGGCCGAGACGCTGAGCACCTCGGCGAAAGTCGACTCCCTCCTCAGGGAAAATGCGATGCTTCGGGAGCGGATCTCGGCGGTCGAGCGGGCGATCAGGGAAGATCAGGAGTTCGCGCGGAATGCAAACGCCGAACGCAGAATGGATCTCGAGGAGCTCAAAGACCAGCTCAACGCGCTCCAGGAGATGCTGCGTGAAGCGCAGGAGAGCTCTCCGTTCAAGCCGACCGAGCGGCGTAGGGTCGCGCGTCCCGATACGACCGGCATGCGGCCCCCGGCCCCGGCCGGGGGACGAAGCGAGGCGGGATCCCCCGCTCCGGGACCGTCGGGCGGCGACACGCTTCTCGCGGCATCCGGCGCTCTTGCGGAGGACAGCCTTTCGGGGATCGGCGGCGCAGCGGATACGTCCGGGGGCCTCGCGGCCCCCGCTCCGCCTCCCGAGCAGCTGTACCGCGAGATTTACCTCGATTTCAACCGGCGTGAGTATCAGCTCACCCTCGAGGAGTCCGAATCGTTTCTCGCCGAGTACCCCGACGACCCGCTCGTCGAGGAGGTGCTCTTTATCAGGGGCCAGAGCCTGATGGAGCAGACCGCATACACGGACGCATTGAAGGAATTCTCGACGCTTCTCCAGCGATACCCGCGGGGGAAACGCGCTCCGGGCGCCCTTCTCAGGATGGCCGTCTCGTACGACACGATGGGGCAGAAGGAGCTTGCCGCCGGAGTCGCGCGGCGCCTCCTGAAGGAATATCCGCGCAGCGAGGAGGCGAAGGCCGCCGAGGAGCGGTTCGCAGCTATCCTCAAGGAATGACGCGCGCGCGTCCCCGCGCGGCGAGCCCCGTGGACGGCTTCGAATCGTCTGCGCACCCGTTATGAACGGCACCACAGCTCTCAGCGAACACCTTCTCCTGATACTCTCGCTCATCGCTCTCTTGCTCTTCTCGGCGTTCTTTTCCGCTTCGGAAACCGCATTCTTCTCGATCTCGCGGTCGGCCGCGGCGGAACTGGAGAAGGGGAAACGACGCGCGCGGATGGCCGCGCGCATTCTCCGCGATCCCCGGATGCTCCTCGTGACCATTCTCTTCGGCAACCTCCTCGTGAATATCTCCGCGACGAGCGCCGCCACGGCCCTCGCAATAACTCTTTACGGCGACAAGGGGGTCGGCATCGCCGTCGCCGTCATGACGGTGCTCATACTGTTCTTCGGCGAGATATCACCCAAAAGTCTCGCTCTCAAGAGATCGACGTCGTTTGTCGTCTTCGCGGCGCCGATCCTCGAGGGATTTATGATCGTCATCACGCCCGTGCGGGTGGTTCTCGGGGCGATCGCCGATTACACGGTCGAGGGGTCGAGGAAGATCCTCGGGGAGAGCCGCGAGGCATACGGGGCACGGGAGCTCGCGGCCGCAGTCGAGCTCGGACACCGCGAAGGCCTCTTCGGTGAGTTCGAGAAGGAGGTTCTCACGAATCTCTTTCTCTTCACCGAGATCACCGCGCGGGAGATACAGACCCCGCGCGGCGGGGTGTTCGCCCTCGACGTCGACACCCCGTTCAACGAGGCGATCGTGCAGGTCAAGGCGCACGGTTTCAGCCGCGTGCCGCTCTTTGCGGGAGCGGGGGATACGATTGCCGGCGTTCTCTACGCCAAGGATCTGCTCCGCTTTTCGAGGAACGACCGCATCCGGCTCGCGGACATCCTGCGCCCCGCGTCCTTCGTGCCGGGGAGCAAGCGGATTCGCGATCTCTTCGGCGAGCTCATCACGTCTCACCAGCATCTCGTCGTGGTCGTCGACGAGCACGGATCCTACACGGGAATCCTGACCCTCGAGGACATTCTCGAGGAGATCTTCGGCGAGATCCGCGACCGGCGTGAGCCGCGCGTCGAGGAGTACCACCGCCTCGATAAGGATCGCGTCGTCGTCGAGGGAGCCATGAGCCTGCGGGACGCCGGCGAGATACTCGGCGCGAGCCTCGAGTCGGAGGATGTCGAAACGATCGCGGGGTATCTCATCGAGCGGATCGGCAAGATTCCGCGCGAAGGAGAGGCCTTTACGATCGACGGTCTTCGCTTTCTCGTTCTTTCGGCGGAGCCGGTGCGGGTGAACAAGATCAAGATCGAGCGCCTGCCGGAAAAGGGGGATGAGGCATGAGCACGCCCGTCGCGCTCGTCGTCATCGTCGTCACGGTGCTCCTCGCCGCGTTCGCGGCCGGCTCCGAAACCGCGGTTGTTTCGTGCAGCAAGGTGCGGCTCCACACGAGGGCAAAGGCGGGCCTGTGGCGCGCCCGCATCCTCGAGCGGCTCATCAACTCGCCGGAGTATTTCTTCTCCGTCGTCCTCGTCGCGACAAACCTCGCCGTCGTCGTTTGCACCGCCGCCGCTACCAGCCTCGCCGTCGCGACGTTCGGACATTCGGGCGCCGCGATCGCGACCGCCGTCATGGTTCCGATTCTCCTCATCTTCGGCGAGGTCATTCCGAAATCGGTGTTTCTCTACCACGCCGACCGTGTGGCGACCGTGGTCGCGCCGTTCCTCCAGATGCTTGCGTACGTGCTCTGGCCGCTCGTCATGCCCGCCACGCTCCTCGTGCGCCTGCTCCTCAAGCTGGCCGGCGCGCGCGAGAAGCGGTTCAACATTCTCTCGACGCGCGAGGAGCTCGTCTATCTCTACCGGACGGGCAAGAAGGAGGGCGCGCTCGAGCGCCGGGAGCGTCTTATTATCGACCGGGTGTTCCGGTTCGAGAGCGTCCGGGCGAAGGACCTCATGATTCCGGCGGAGCGCGTCGTATCGATTCCGGTTACCGCGTCGGTCGATGAGGTCGTCGCGGAAGCCAACAGACACACCTATTCGCGTTTTCCCATCGTTTCCGCCGCGGATGGCCGTGTCGTCGGCATCGTTTCGCTCTTCGACCTCCTCGGGCTCGACGGCGGAGAGAGGCTCGCCTCCGTCATGCACAAGCCGTCCGTCGTCAAGGAAACCGATACGGCGGAGAAGCTCCTCGTCTCGATGAAGGATGAGGCGATGCACATGGCCATCGTCGTCGGCGATCGAGGTGAGACGCGGGGGATCGTAACGCTCGAAACGATCCTGGAGAACATCATCGGGGATATCAACAGCGACTATACGGGAGCGCCGCCGATTGACCGATGACGGCGGCCTCGAGAGGGGGAGCTGGATGGACGTGAGAGAATCCCGCGCCGGAAAGTCGTTTCGACCGTACCCGCTCCCCGTTGCCCTTGGGGCGCGGCGCATGGTGATTCTCGCCGAGGGGTGTTTCTCGCCGCTCGGGGCGAAGACCGCCGTCTGTCTCGTGCGCTACGTTCCCGGAGAGGTCGTCGCCGTGATCGATGCGAGCCGCTCTCCTTCGACGGCGGAGGCGGTCCTCGGATTCGGAGGATCGATACCGGTTGTCGCGGACCTGAGGGACGCGCTCGCGTATGCGCCGGACACCTTTGTTCTTGGCACGGCGCCGCGAGGGGGAAAGCTCGCCGCCGGCGACCGGGCCGCTGTCGTCGAGGCGATCGGCCACGGGTTCCACGTCATGAACGGCATGCACGAGCTCCTGAACGACGACGACGAGATCGTCTCTCTCGCGAAGGAACGGGGGGTGGTCCTCTGGGACGTCCGCAGGCCGAGCGACGATCTCGGCGTTTCGACCGGGAACGCGTGCCCCGATTGCCCCGTGGTTCTCACGGTGGGCTCGGACTGCAACACGGGCAAGATGACCGCGGGGCTTGAGATTTGTAACGCTCTCCGGCGCGACGGAGTGCGCGCCGTGTTCGCGGCGTCCGGCCAGACCGGAATCATGATCACGGGAACGGGTATCCCCGTCGACCGGGTCATCGCAGATTTCATCGGGGGAGCGACGGAGCGCCTCGTGTGCGGGACGTCCCCCGGCGCGGACGTCGTGATCCTCGAGGGGCAGGGCTCCATTCTCCATCCCGGCTACGCGGGGGTCACCTTCGGGATGATCGCGGGAGCTCTGCCGCGCGCGTATATTCTCTGCCACCAGCCGACGAGAAGGTCGATCCGCGGCTACGACGTGCCGATCCCGCCCCTGGCCGAGCTCGTCAGGCTCTATGAGAGCGCGATTTCCGGGATACTGAAGATTCCCGTCGCCGGGATCGCGCTCAACACGTTCGATCTCGACGAGGACGCCGCGCGCAGGGCCGTCGAGGACGCCGCGCGCGAGACCGGGCTCGCCGCCACCGACCCCGTTCGATTCGGGGCAGGGGCGCTCGTAGGTTCGATCAGGGAATCGCTCTCGATCTAGGGGAGCCGGTTGGGATTGCTCTCATCCTTGCAGATCCGGTAGAAATTGCAGAACCTGCAGAGCCCGTTCTCGATTTTCGGGAACTCAGCGCTCGCGAGCGCCTCATTGCGCGTCGTGTCGTGCCGGACGAGAACCGAGGCGAGCTTCGCGATTCCCGCGGCGATCGTCCCGTTGGCCCGCGCGATACTCTCCTCGTCCGCGGCGTGCTCGATGACCCTGCCGCCGTCGAGAAGGTTCACCTCGAGGAGCCGGATCGAGGCTGACGGCTCCTGGAGAATCCTTGCCGCGTAGTATCCGTATATTCCGAGCTGGGCGGCGGCGCTGCGCGGTTCATCCTCCCCGGCGCCCCGTTCGCCGGCGGCGGCGCGATTCGTTTTCCAGTCGACGATGCGGAGCGTTCCGTCGCCGCCGCGGAACATGAAGTCGGTCTTGACGAATACCGGTACTCCGTCGAAATCGAACTGCTGCGAGAAGGCGCCGCTGTCGAGGTCCTCGATGTCCCATGTCGCGCGCTCGGTCTCCATGATGGAGGCCAGCATCGGGCTCGCGTAGAGCCCCTCGATCGCCTGCACGCATTCGCCGCGGGTTTTTTCCACGACCGCAGGAGTCACCGAACGGCCGTACTCGTGCTCGAAGAGGGCGAGCCAATCGATGTTGAGGTTGCTGCCGGTCTTTTTCGCGGTCGAGAGATACTTCTTCAAGCGGGAAAACTCGAACTGGGTCTCGAATCGCTCGAGCGTGTAGGCGAGGACTGCGTCCTTTCCGGGGATCCGTCCCTTCGCCTTCATCGACCGGAGCACCATCGAGACAACGTAATGCACGAGCTGCCCCCGCCACAGGGGCAGCGAGACGAGACGCTTGAGCCTGAATGCTTCCCGCACGAGCGCCGGAGCGGCGGTTCCCCATCCGCCCCAGCTCAGGTAATAATGGAAGTAGTAACGGCGCCTGCAGGAATCGAAGGCCGCCTCACGCGAGAGGGACCAGCCGAAGCGGTTTGCGAAGGTCATCGCGCGCTATTTCCCTCTTCGTGCGCCGCGCTTTCTCGTCCCGGCCTTCTTCGCGGAGCGTTTTCTGCCCGCGCGTCTCCGCACCGCGGACGAGGCGCCCCTCCGGGCCGCGCGTCCGATCCGTTTCTCGAAGATGCCCTGATAGATCCTGTTCTCGAGCTTGAAGCCCTCGAACTCGTAGTCGAACTTCATGCTCTTCTTGCCGCGGAGCGCGACGGCCTTGTCGGTATACATGTACAGATGGTACTTCGACGCCGTCTTCTGCTGCGCGTACTTCGGAAGCTCGTCGCGGTCGAAAAGCCACACCCTGAGCTCGCTCAAGTCGACGCATGCGATGACGTCGGCCGCGGTCGAGACGGGTATCCACCAGTCGAGCGCTTCCTTTCCCTTGCCGCCCGCGCGCTTCGGCTGCAGGTTCG
>Ga0315293_10000940_pt1 | contig 27789 bp, 28 predicted proteins | sample YL17G13_20_MG_FD_203071 | JGI IMG/M metagenome (GOLD analysis project Ga0315293, IMG submission 203071) | Sediment microbial communities from Yellowstone Lake, YNP, Wyoming, USA - YL17G13_20 | ecosystem: Environmental > Aquatic > Freshwater > Lake > Sediment | place: USA: Wyoming | collected...
CGAAGCCTACACGCCCTTCATGGTGCGCCGCGAAGTGCTCTTCGGCGCAGGGCAGTTGCCCAAGTTCGCCGACAACCTCTTCCACGACGAAGAGGACGACATGTGGATGGTGCCCACGGCGGAGGTACCGCTGACCGGGCTGCACATGGGCGAGATCCTCGAGGCGGAGCACCTGCCGCGCTGGTACACGGCCTACACGCCCTGCTTCCGGCGCGAGAAGGCCGCCGCCGGGCGCGACGTGCGCGGTATCAAGCGCGGGCAGCAATTCGACAAGGTGGAGATGTACAAGTTCTGTCTGCCCGATAACTCGGAGGCGGAGCTTGAACGCATGCTGGCGGATGCCGAACAAACCTGCCGCGACCTGGGCCTGACCTACCGGGTCAAGCAGTTGTGCACCGGCGATCTGGGATTCTCGGCGCGCATCACCTTCGACATCGAAGTGTGGGCGCCCGGCTGCGGCGAGTGGTTAGAGGTGTCGTCGGTTTCGAACTGCGGCGATTTCCAGGCGCGGCGCGCCAACATCCGTTTCCGGCCCGCACGCGGTGCCAAGCCCGAATTCGTCCACACCCTCAATGGGTCGGGCCTGGGCCTGCCGCGCACGCTGATCGCCGTGATGGAAAACTGTCAGCGCGCAGATGGGACGATCGAGGTACCGCCGGTGCTCCTGCCGTGGATGGGCGGAGTGCAGGTGATCGATCGCGATACACTCGCTGCCACGCATGCGGGACGTGAGCCCGGCCGATGAACGAAACGATCCTGGTGATCGGCACCCTGGGGGTCATGTTGATCGGCGTGGTGGGCGCCTTCTTGCCGGTCATCCCCGACGTCGCCATCATCTGGCTGGCCGGGTTGGGCTACGGCCTTGTGCATGGCATGGACTGGATCGGCGTTGTTGTCCTCGTGCTCATGGCTGGCGTAGCCATCGTGGCGGAGCTGAGTGAGACGTGGATGACGGGCTTGGGCGCCCGCGCCAGCGGCGCCTCGCTTCTCGGCATTCTGGTCGGGCTGGGCCTCATGCTGCTGGGGACGCTGCTGACCTCGCCGATCGCCGGGATACTGGCCGGGCTGCTGGGCATGATCCTGGTGGAGTACCGCCGCCACCGCAACTGGAAGAAGGCGGTCGCCTCGGCCACCGGCGCGGCCGCGGGCTGCGGGTTGTCATACGTGGTCAAGGTGGGGCTGTCGCTGGTGATGGTCGCGATGTGGGGGCTGTGGGTGTGGCTGGTCAACCTGCGGTAAGCCGCGCGTTGCCACGCAGCCAAGCGCCTTGAGTACCCCACTGCGGACGGAGTACCAGCACCGCCCCCTGGTTCGTCATTCCGGTGAAAGCGGGAATCCAGTCGCCTCCCTGGACTCCATTGTTGGAGGACCGCGTGGATGGAGGCGACGATCGGCTCTCTTCCTTCACGGCGCGAAGAACACGTAATTCTGCCCAAGCCGCTCGAGCCCGATCTCGGCCCAATGCCGCACAATGGTGGAAGGGTCATCGAGCACGGCAAAGAGGGGCGCGATCGCCTCGGGCTGGCGCAACCCCGCCAAAGCTCGCGCAGCTTCAATGCGCGTTTGCGGCGTCCCCTCGCGCAGCGCCGCGATCAGCGGCTCGAGCGCATCACTGCCCAGGCGGACGAGCGCATTCCCCGCCAAGCGCGCGGCCATAGGGTCGCTCCCTCCCAGGTGGCCCGCCAGGTCCGCCAGTGCCTGCGGCGTGGGCTGCTCGCACATCGCCCGCAGCGCGCACAGGCGCACGTCCCGATCGGGGTCGCGCAGCGCCTCGCGCCGCAGCGTCGCCGCCCACGGCCCCGACACAAGCGCCAAGGTGCGCACGGCCCAGAAGCGTCCGTCCACCTGGGCCGATTCCAACAGCGGCCGCAGCGCATCGAGCGCCGCATCGCCGTAGGCGGCGAGGCGCTGAGCCGCCTGCTCCGCCCGCTGATCGTCTCCACGGGCCAGTTCGCCGGCCAGCCGTTTTACCTCAAGTACTTCCTCTCCACTCATCTCGCACCCCGCGCCGCAGTATAATCGGGCATGCGCGTCCGTGAGTCCAAATTCATCGATGCATCACATCCGTAGCGCAGGCCCGGCGCTGGCCGGGCCCGCGTGTAGGCTGAGAAGGAGCTTGGCATGAAGCGGTTCTTCTCGTTTGTCCTGGGCGCCCTGATCGGCGCCGTGGCCGGAGCCACCGTCGCTCTGCTTATTACCCCGTATTCCGGCGAGCAACTCCGCGTCCAGGCGCGCGAGGCGGCCCTGGCCAAGCGCGCCCAGCTCGAGGCCCGCCTGCGTGAATTGCGCACCACCGGCGGCGCCGCCGCCCCCGAGAAGCCGGCCTAGCTCGCGCCCCGTTCCTGCGACCTCCCACCCGGCCTTACGGGACAATCTCGAACTGGTAGGGCGCCCTCTGCCGCGTGAAGCGCGCCGACCCGATCACCACCAGCACCGCGCGCTCACCCGGACCGATCACCAACGGCGCTTCACCTGCCATGCGCTCGTCCAGGACGAGCGGCGTGACGGTGGTGGAGCGCCCATCCTTAATGAGCAGCACTTCGTAGCTTTGCGGCAGCACGTTCTGCAGGCGCACGAACCCCTGCGCCTGCCATCCTCCGAGATCACTCTCAAAGTCGGTTGAGTAGTTCGCCGCCGAAAGGCGGATCTCGTCGAGCAGGAGCCCTTCCCCGGTGTAGACCGCATCAGTGATGTATTCGAACCGAACGAGCACATGCTGCCCAGCGTAGGCCGAGAGGTCGATCTGTTCGTCCACCCATTCGGCCTGCGACCCGCCTCCGCTCAACCCGGTATATCCCCAGCCGTAGCTGTTGCCCTGCGGGTTGAGGTCGGTTCCTGAGGGCGTACCCATGATCGTCCACGTCCGACCATCATCCGTTGAGACCTCCACGTAGGCGTAATCCCAACCCTCTTCAATATCGAACCACAATTTGATGTCCAACATTATCGGCCCGGTGCTGGGCAGGTCGAATGCTCGCGTCAGGGTCATATCGGATTCGTCGCCGCGGTTCGACCACACGTAGTAGTCGCCCTGGGCGGCAGCGACCGGCAAGGCGCCCACGGTCGAGGCCCCGGCAAAGCGCAACCGGTACTTGCCGGAGCAGCGGATCTGGATGTAGTCGATGCCGAACTGTGCCACATCGCGATCTTGGACCCCCGTCGGGCAGTCGCTGATAACCTCCGCCGGGCGCGGCAGCGGGGCTTCGGCGTAATTCGCAAAGGCGTACCGCCCGTCGCCGACCGCTGGGTCGTTGAGATACAGCGCCGTGGCGAATTCAGCGAAGAGATCCTCCGCTTTCATTGTCCGGCCGGTTGTGTCATCCATGATGCCCAGCGCAGCCAGCGCCTGGTCGATGCTTTCCAGTCCGTTGGCCTCCGCCCGCACAAGGGTCTGGGTGGCCTCGGCCCCAAAGCGGTTGAGATAGTAGTCGAGAAAGAGAAACCCGACCCCGTAATGGGGGCTGGTGTCTTCTTCGTGCATGTCCGGCCAGAAGTTGAATTGCACGTCGGTGTTGGCGGCATAGGCCTGGTCGAAGCCGCCCAAGTCGAAGCCGTTGAGGAATGCGGCCAGTTCCGAAGCGCCTTCGTTCAACCACGATTCCTCGTTGCTGTCGAGATACCAGTGGATCATGTGCTGGAACTCGTGCGCCAGCACACCCGAGGTAAACTCCTCCGCCAGCCCTGTATTGTCGGCATTGATGTAGAACATCTCGTGGCCGTTCGAGAACGGATGCGCCAGGGGCGAATATTCATCCACCGAGGAGTAGTAGCCAGCCACCGACGAGCCCAGGCCGGTGGCGTACAGGATGTACAGGTGCGGGTCCCCGTCCACCCCCGGCGTCCATTCCGAGCCGAAGAATTCCCGGTCGGTCGGGTAACTCTTGTTCTCGAAACGATCGACCAGCGCCTGGATTTCCTTGTCGTCGACCTGCACCCCGTCTTCCACCCAGAAGTAGACGTGCGGCGTCGCGTAGCGCAGGCTGGCTGTCAACGTAAAGTTCTCGTCGGTGTCGGTGTTCGACGCATTAAAAGTCTTTTGCGTCCCGAGGGGGATGGGATCGGCGCTGGTCGCAAGGACGCGGGGGACGTCGGGCTTGCCGCCCAAGCGTGCCGCGAGTTCAACCAGATCGTTGATCGGCACCTGCGCATTCTCAAGCGCGGCGAGCGTTTCACCCGCGCGCGCCGGCGGCGGGCTGGCCACTGCAAGCGGCGTGGGCGTGAGCGACCGCGGCTGGAATACCTCCGTCGGGCCGCTCGGACCGCCCGTGACTTCGGGGATTGCGTTCAGCGCCGAGTAAGCTAGCCAGGCACCCACGCCGCCAACTGAGATGCACAGGCAGGCCACTAACCCGACGACCAGCACCACGACGACGATTTCGGTTCGCTTCACCCTACACCTCCACCAGTAAACGTGTGCCTGCCCTCACCCGGGCGGTTGACGGCCACTGCTCGCCGCGATACGCCGCCGGACCGTGGTCTGATCGGCACCTGCGGCCAGCGGCAGGCGCACCGTGAAAACCGCGCCCCCCCCAGGCTCATTTTGGGCGCTTATTGTCCCACGATGCGCCTCGAGGATGTCCTTGCAGATTGCCAGACCCAACCCGGCTCCCTGGCCCTCGCGATCCGCCTTGAAAAAGCGCTCGAAAACGTGCGGCAAGGCCTCGCTCGGGATGCCCGCGCCGCTATCCGAGACTCGACACACGGCGGCCGCGCCCTCGGCTCGCGCCTCGAGACGCACCTGGCCGCCGGCCGAAGTATGACGCAGCGCGTTTTCGAGCAAGTTGTCGAACACCTGCGCCAGGCGATCTGCGTCCCCCAAGATAGGCAGAGGTCCGGGAGCGGAGACCTCCAGGGTGGCATCCGCTTCCTGCACACGCGGTGCAAAGCGCACGCCGGCGGCCGTCACCAATGTACTCAGATCGAGACGCGTGCGGACCATCGCTGCGAGACCCGCCTCCAGGCGCGCCAAATCGAGCAACCCCTCGACCAGGCGACGCATGCGCTGCGCCTCCTGATGAATGACGCCGGCGGCCTGGCGCACAGCCTCGGGCGTGGCGGCCGCGCCCTCCAGGATCGCCTGGGCGAATCCGGCAATCGAGGTCAGCGGCGTGCGCAGCTCATGCGAGACATTGGCCACCAGGTCGCGCTGCGATTTGAGGCTGGTCTGGACTCGGCGGCCCATCTCGGAGAACGAATCCTGCAATTCGCGCAGTTCCTGCGGGCCAGCCCGCGCCACGGGGACATCGAACTCCCCCTCGGCCACTCTGCGCGTGGCGCGCACCAGATCCTGCACCGGCCCCGAAACCCAGCGCGAGATCAGCCAGGCCAGCACAAGCGAGCAGAAGAGTGCCACTAGCCCGGCCTGGAAAAAGAGTGGCAGCACCTCGTCGGCCATGATTGCGGCGATGCCGGCCGGCGGCTGCGGTTCGGCGGCCGCCAACCCGCGATCGTTGCCCAGGGGTCGCACGACGAAAAGCCAGCGTGCCCCCGTCGCATCCAGGAATGTGCCGCTGCGTGCAGTGCTCAGGCCGGCGAGGCCGCGCCGCAGCCGCGAGGGAGCTCCGCTGGCGGGACGGCTGTCGGCCAGGATTTGGCCAGCGCGATCGACAATAATGAAGCGCACGTCGAAGGCCGCGTCGGCGCCGCGCACCAGCGCAGCGTTGTCGTCGAGCCGAACACCCGGCAGGCGCTCAACCACCTCCACCGCCTGCGCCAGGCGCGACAACACCTGGCGCGTGGGGCTGGGAAAGCGCAACAAGAAGACCACGGCCGCCACGGCGACGATGGTCAGGACAAGCAGCGTGAGAAAGAGATAGGAAGCCAGCAGGCGCGAGCGCAGCGAGGAAAACATGGGCGCCCTAGCGCTCGCCGGGAACGACGAGCTTGTAGCCCACGCCGGTCACCGTCTCGATCTGCACGGTGGCCCCGGCAATCTTTTTGCGCAGGTGGGCCACATGCACATCCACCGTACGCGTCTGACCCTCGAAATCGTATCCCCACACCTGGCTGAGTAATTGTTCGCGCGTGCGCACCAGCCCGCGGTGGCGCGCCAGGTGCAGCAGCAAATCGAACTCCTTGGCCCGCAGGTCCACCCGCCGCTGACCTACGGTCACCTCGCGCCGCGCCGCATCCACCACCAGATCTCCAACGTGGACTGCGCTCTCTCCCGCCGCGGCCGGTTCAGCCCGGCGCAGGATGGCGCGCACCCGGGCCACCACCTCGCGCGGATTGAAGGGTTTGGTCAGGTAGTCGTCAGCGCCGAGCTCCAGCCCGAGAATCTTGTCGAGGTCCTCGTCGCGCGCCGTGAGCATCAGCACCGGCACCTGCGATTCCGCCCGGAGCCGCCGGCAGACCTCGAATCCATCCATCCCCGGCAGCATCACATCCAGGATGACCATAGCCGGCGGGTGGCTGCGCACCTCGCTGAGAACCGCGTCGCCGCTGGCCGCGCTGCGCACGCGATAGCCTTCGCGTTCGAGATACAGGCGCACCAGATCCACGATGTGCGCCTCGTCGTCAACGACCAGGATCAACTCACGCGAGCCCGCGGCCGGTGCGGGGGAGGCCGACATCACTCGACCAACGCAACACAATCGATTTCCACGGCGCCATTGCGTGGCAGAGCGGCAGCCTGAACCGTCGACCGCGCCGGCGGTTCGTTCGTGAAGAACTCACCATAGACCGCGTTCATATTGGCAAAGTCGGCCATGTCGCGCAAGAAGACCGTCGTCTTGACGACGCTCGAGAGCGAGGCCCCTGCCGCCTGGAGCCCAGCCGAGAGGTTTTGCAGCGCGCGGCGAGTCTCGGCTTCCACGCCGCCGGCCACCATCTCGTTGGTTACCGGGTCGAGCCCGAGCTGCCCTGAGAGGTAGACCCAGCCGCCGCAGCGAACGCCGACGGAATACGGCCCGATGGGTTTGGGAGCGCCCGAGGTGGAGACGACTTTGCGATCGGTCATGCTGGCCTCCTGCATGCGCGCAAGAATGGATGGAGTCGAGGGCGATTGTACGAGGCGGCCATGTGAAAGTCAACGAAAGCGAATCCGGCACGCGGCCGGCCCCGCCTGGCGCATCGGCGCGAACCCGCGTGCTATAATCCGCGCATGATAAGTCGCAGCCCGCTGCGAGTGACCGAAAGCAACCGCCGCGCCGCGGAGCGAATGCAGGCCCGCCTCGAGCGCCGCGCGCTCACTCAGATCTATCTGCCGCTGCTGCTCGGTGGGGCGGCGTTGGTGGGTCTGCTGCTCTTGCTCGGCGCACGCAGCGGGGCCGGGCTCACCGCGTGGTCGAATCTGGCAGCCACCATTCTCGGCCTCGTTCTTCTGGGCGGCGGCCTGGTCGGCATCCTCATCGCGGTCGGCCTATCATTCCTGACCGGCATGGCCATTCGCGCGCTCCCGCCTTACGCCGACATTCTCCAGGGCTGGCTCGAGATGCTCGCTGCGCGCGTCGACCAGGTCGCCCGCGTCGTGGCTCTGCCTGCGGTGTGGGTCCGCAGCGCCTCGGCCGCCGCCCGCCACGTGGCCGACATCGCCGTGTCCGGGTTCCGCCCGCCCGACGAAGGTTAACTCGCGAGGGGTCACATGCGACGCCTGGGGATGACCAACTACCGCACGCGCGTCCTGCTCATCGGGGGACTGCTCGGAGCCCTCACCGGGCTGGGCGCGGCTTATCTGTTCATGCAATCGCAGCAGCGCCGCGGAGCCGACGCGCCGTCCGTCTCCGGCGGCACCCTGGTCAAGCTCGGATTGCTCGTGTTCGGCTTGCTGCGCTCGGTCGGCGGGCTGGCCGACGGCACCAAGTAGCCCACGTCCGATTCCCTTTTCTTTCGAGAATCCGTCACGCGTTGCCATCTGCTGCGGACATGCACTTCACGCGGTGCATGATCGCGTCGCGCGTTCAATCCAAGGCCTCGATCGTTCTTCCCCGCGCCGCGCGCATGTTCCGCGTGGCGTGTGTCCCTCACTCGAATATCTCACAGTCGGGCGGGCAGACAGGGCATCACCTTCCCGGCGTGTACACCTTTCGAATTCAGGCTCAAGCGGGGGTAGACTTGTGATGCGGGATGCGGCGTGCCGGCCTGGTGCCGGGCCGTCCATCCGGGGAGAGGGACGCGATGCGAGTCATCATTACAGGTGGTTCAGGTTTTCTCGGCCGCGCGCTCGGCGCCAGCCTGGCCGCGGACGGATATGAGGTGATCGCCCTCAGCCGGCGCCCGGACGCGGTGGGCCGCTTGCCGGCCGGCATGCACGCCGCGGGCTGGGATGGGCGCAGCGCTGCCGGATGGGCCGACCTGGCCGAGGGCGCCGATGCTATCGTCAATCTCGCGGGCCAGAGCCTCTCGCAGTGGCCCTGGACGGCTGAACGCAAGCGCAAGTTTCTCGACAGCCGGGTGAACGCCGGGCGAGCGGTGGCCGCGGCCGTGCGCAAGGTACGCGCCCGGCCGCGGGTGGTCATTCAATCCTCCGGCGTTGGCTACTACGGCCCTCGCGGCACCGAGGAGATTCCAGAAGGCACTGCGCCGGGTCAGGACTTCCTTGCGCGGCTGGCGGTCAAATGGGAAGCCTCCACCGCCGAGGTTGAGGCGCTGGATGTGCGGCGGGCGATCATTCGCACCGGCCTGCCGCTCAGCCTGCGCGGCGGAGTCTTCCCGCTCATGCGCCTGCCCTTCCTGTTCATGCTGGGCGGGCCTCTCGGCAGTGGCCGCCAGGGGATACCGTGGATTCATCTTGACGATCATGTGCGTGCGATACGCTTTCTGATCGACCGCCCGGATGCGCACGGGCCCTTCAACCTCGCGGCGCCGCAGCCGTGCACCAACGGCCAGTTCGCACACACACTGGGCAAAGTGATGCACCGGCCCTCGATCATCCCGGTGCCGGGTTTTGCCATGCGCCTGGTGGGGGGCGAGATGGCGGGCCTGGTCCTCACCGGGCAGCGGGCCATCCCAGCGCGCCTGGCCGAGATGGGCTTTGCTTTTAAGTTCGCGGAATTGGAGCACGCACTACGGGATGTGCTGCGAGGATGACAAGCCTTCACCGCCGAGACCGCAGAGATATTTGAGGGGTGTGGGTCCCCGGGAGTGGGGAGCAATGCTCCCCACTCCCCAGAACAACCCCAATTCCCCCTCCCGCTGGGAGCCTGTCCCGCGCAGCGGGAGGGCTTGCGGGTGGGCGCATGTCCGATCACGAGGCTGTCGAGACGCATGCACGCCATGGCGTGCCCCTCCGCCATCGTGGCAAGATGACTCCTCTCGAGGCCGGTTCTATTCGTTCGGATAATGCAGTATTGGAGGTAGTTGAATGATCGAGCCACCGCTGCAGCTTGGTAACACGGACGTTCGCATCCCCCGGATGGGCACGGGCGCATGGCAATGGGGCGATCGCCTGATGTGGGGCTTCGGCCGCCAGTACGGCGCGCGCGAGGTGGAGGAGACCTTTCACGCCAGCCTGGCCGCCGGCATCGATTTCTTCGACACCGCCGAGATTTACGGCAGCGGCCGATCGGAGAAGTTCCTGGGCAAGCTCATGGCGGCGACCGATCGAAAGGTTGTGGTCGGCACGAAATTCCTCCCCTTTCCGTGGCGGGTTACGCGCGGCGCATTGCACGCAGCGCTGCGCGCCAGCCTGAAGCGGCTGGAGCGTGAGAGTGTTGAGCTCTATCAGATCCACCAACCTTATCCACCGAACGCGCCCGAGGTCTGGGCCGAGGCCCTGGCCGAAGCTGCTCAGCGCGGGCTGATTCGCGCCGCGGGCGTGTCCAACTACAACGCCGATTGGACTCGGCGCACGCAGGGCGTGCTCGCCCGTCACGGGCTGCCACTGGCCTCCAATCAGGTGGAATACAGCCTGCTCGACCGTCACATTGAGCACGACGGCACGCTCCAGGCCTGCCGGGAACTCGGGGTCACGATTATCGCTTACAGCCCGTTGCGCAAGGGCATCTTGGGGGGAAAGTACTCGCCCGCTCATCCTCCCGCTGGTCCCCGGGGAGCCATGTACAACGCCGGCTATCTGCGGCGGGTGGATCCGCTGCTCAACCTGCTGCGCGAGATTGGCACGGCCCACGGCGGCAAGACGCCCGCGCAAGTGTCCCTGAACTGGTTGATCTCTAAGGGCGCCGTGCCAATCCCCGGAGCCAAGAACGAACGCCAGGTCGAAGAAAACGCCGGCGCGCTCGGTTGGCGCCTCTCGCCGGGGGAGGTAGTGCGGCTGGATAAGGTGAGCGCGCCCATGGCGGCGGGCTAGCCGCACGTCGAAAGACTCGCGGAGCGAATCAACTCCGCGAACTCTCCGCAATGATCTCTCCCCTGCTGCTGGCAACTCGGGGCGAGGGGGCCCTGGTTGCCGGCGCGCGCCTGCCCCCCTCCGTGCATCCCGCCGTGGAGGCCAACATGACCGCCCATATCCGCCAGCTGCCGGCCGCCCTCCTTGCCAGAGCCATGGTACTCTCCGCCTCATGTGCCCCCCAGCTGCCCGCGACACAACCACCGACTGCAACCTCCAAGCCTGTCCCAACCGTGGTCCCGCCCACTCCAACTTTCGTCGCCGGTTTGGCCAACTCGCCGGAACAGATCCTTGGAACCTGGGAATGTCCGGGCTGGGGGTTCATGCGCTTTGCCGCCGAGGGGACATTCACCCAAGCCGACAAACGCCAGAAGCTGGATACACAGCCTTTTGCGGTGCACAAGTTCTGGTTCACCCGGACGCAGTTGCTGATCGCACAAGTCTCCGTCCATGGCGTGCCCTCGTGCGGACCCGCACCCGCCATCTACCAAGTGCAGCTCCTGACACCCGACAGCCTGCTTATGATCGTCGTCAAGGATGCTTGCGATCCGCGTGCGAAGGAGACCGAAGGCGAGTACACTCGCGTCAAGTAGGTTTCCATCCCTCCTCATGCAGCCCCAAGGGGTGTACCCCTTGCAGGCTCGAGGGTCTAGTACTACTTTGTTAGATAATGAGATGGGCCTTCTCTGGAGCGGAGCGTGGCCTCAATGACTTGCAGGAAGAGTTCGTCGACGACGGTTCGCCTGCGGGCGGCCACGCTCGTCCGTCCGGGTGGGGGGAAAAACCCGTCGCGGCGGGGAGGCAGGGACTCGTCGACCCGTGCGCACCCGTTGGGGTGGGGGTCCGGCTTGGCTCGCCTCCGAGGCATAGGATTGGCGCAGGCCCAGGTACGAATGGGCCAGCATGACCAGGGCCAGATGGCGATGGAACCCGGTCCACAATCGTCCCTCGTAGTCATCCAGACCCAACTCACCTTTCGCGTCCTGGTAGAAGCGTTCAATCACCCAGCGCAGGTGTGCCAGGTCGACCAGATCTTCCAGCCGACGGCGATCCAGGCCCCAGGCGAAGTAGTACTTGCTGTCGCCAGGGTGACCTGGCACGGGCCGTTCGCCGATCAGCCAACCCGAGTGGGCCAGGGACTGGCCACGTTGCCCGGTGCGGTAGACCCGCAACCTGGCAAACTGCTTGACCAGAGAACCTCGGGTCCCCTCTCTCCAGGCCACTCTCTTCCAGGCTCTTGGCGGCAGGCTGGCCAGAAGCCTAGCGGCCTGCTCAGCCGGGATACGCTTCTCCAGGCGGGGTGCCTTCCGCGGCCGGCCCAGGCCCCGGTAAGGTGGAGGCGGTTCATCTCCGGGATCGCTTTCCACCGCCGCGGCCCGACGGAACGTCAGGGTCGAGATCACGCCCACCACGTAGGGCAGGCCACGCTTCTGCAGGCCATCCAACAAGGCGGGTTGATCCCCGTAGCCGGCATCCGCCACCACGGCCTGGGTCGCGACACCCGCCCGCCGACCGTGATCAATCAGGTCCAGCGCAATCTGCCCCTTGGTTTGAAAGCCAACCGCCTGCGGGATCTGCGCCTTCTCGCAGCGCGCGGCGTCCGAAGCCCACGCCTCGGGCACGTACAGCCTGCCCGTCATCGGCCAGTCAAATACCTTGTCGACATAGTGCGAGGTGACCACCACCTGGCAATTGTCTACCCGCCCCAGGGTCCCCGAGTATTGCCGCGCCACCCCCACCGAGTGAGCTCCCTTCTTGGCAAACCCGGTGTCGTCGAGGATTTGCACCCCCTGGCCCACGCTCGCGTACTGAAGCATGTGCCTGATCCGCAACCGGTCCATCTCGCCCGGGTCCCAACTGGTGCGGGTCAGCAACTCCTGCAGCCGCTGCGAGCTCGTCCCGGCAACCGCGCGACCGATGTCCGAGGCCGTCTTGCGTTTCAGATCCGACAGCAATCCGGTCGTGTAGCGCTCGATCGACTGCCGGCTCTCGGCCCGAACGACCAGCGCCCCGAACGGCCTCAGAAAAGAGGCCAGGTCGGGCAAGGCCTGCGGCCCAGCTTTGAGGATGGCCATGCTGCCTCCCGTCTTCCCAGACTGGAGGCCATTCTACTGCCAATCCTCCGCCTGCGCTACTCATCTAACAAAGTAGTACTAGGTCGGGTCACGGATTGCCGGGATAGCCCACGGCAGTAATGTCGCCATGACACCGGAGGCACACACCCTGAAGGTTTTGCGCGCGGCCGGCACCTTCATCGGCACCCTGGCCATCTACCTCGGCCTTTCGCTCCTCGGCTGGGGCGTGTCCGTCCTGGGTGGCTTCTTCAGCTCGCCGGCTCGCCTCGCTTATGCCGTGGTCGTCGCGTTGTTTGCAGCGGCGGTCGCCTACCAAGCCGTCGTCGCGCCGGAGGGCATTCAGGGGTCATCCGGCCTAAAGGAGAAGCGAGTCGCGCGCCAGAATCTTGTCGGCTACGCAGCCCTACTGCTCCTCATCTTCGGCCAGGCGGCGTTGCCCTTCTTTGACCGCCGCGGCCTGGCAACGTTGCCCGACTCGCAGCTGGTGCGCTGGCCTGGCGTTGTCCTGGCCGCGATCGGCTACGCCCTGATTTTCCTCTCAGGCTTGTTCCTCGGTCGTCAGTACTCCGCCGAAGTGACAATCCAGGAGAACCACAAGCTCATCACCGCCGGGCCCTATCGCCTGATCCGCCACCCACGCTATCTGGGCGTCTTGCTGGTGACGCTCGGCGTATCGCTCGTCTTGCGCGCCTGGGCCGGGCTTGCGCTGGCCCCCTTCGTTCTGGGGTTGTTCCTCTGGCGCATTGCGGATGAGGAGGCTCTGATGGAGCGCGAGTTCGGCGACGAGTGGCAAGCCTACTGCCGCCGCTCGTGGCGCTTGCTACCTTACATCTACTAAAGCCGCGCCACAGGCGTGATGGTCTGGCAACCTCGCGAGGAACTGGAGCATGGTCAATTTCATCGCCAACAACGAGGATTCGCTCATCCGCCTGCGGCAGTTCGCCGCCGGACTGACACCCGACGCATTGCGCAAGGAGGTCGGGGCCGGCTGGACGGTTGCCGGCCTCCTGCTGCATATGGCCTTCTGGGATCGGCGAGCAAGCACCCTTCTCGCTCGCTGGGCGAAAGACGGTGTGGACGACTCGCCGATTGACGGCGACGTGGTCAATGACAGCCTCAAGGACTTGCTCCAGGCCATACCGCCGGAAAGCGCGATGCGCATTGCCTTGCAGGCGGCCGAGGAGGTCGACGGCGCCATCGCAGGCCTGGGGCACTCGATAATCGTGGAAATCGAATCGAAGCCGACCCACTTCAAGTTGGACCGCGCCCATCACCGCACCATCCACCTCGACGAAATGGAGCGCGCCCTCCAGCGTGCGCGAAGGGCGGCGGCCAAATCGTGACCGCTCAAGTACACGACCGGGTGCGATTGGCGGAGGCCGAGTACGACGTGCTTTGCGTGAACGGCGGGCCACTTTTTGAGCCGGCGGCGTACGGGCTGCGGCCGGCACCCATGCATACGGGCTGCGTGCGCGGGTATTTCTGCCTCTACCACATTGAGGTCGGTCAGTTGATGCTGGCGGAATTGCACATCCGCACGTTTGACGATCTCTATCCGCCCATCACCGGGACGCCCGCGGAACAGGAGCCCCTCGGATCGGCCAAGGTCTACCGCGGTCTGCGCCTCGGAATCTCCTTGAGCGGATCGCACCTAGTGGGCAAGGATTTCGATCGCGCCCATTATGTGCCCATGGGATTCCAATCGCCCGACGCTTACCGCGCTCAGTTGAGGCTCGGGTTCGAAGGCGGCCGCCTCCTTACAAGCTCCACCATCCCGCCAGCCTGAGGCGTCCACCTTCTGGGGGGCCGCTGACCTGACCCGGTTCGTCTGGCTGTGCCTGCACGGTGCGCAAGCCATCTTCTACAAACGTTGTACAAATCCCCCCGCCCGACCGTCGCGGGCCTAGAATCCAGGCACATGATGGAGCTACGGGAGAGTCGATGAAGATCTGGCGGCGTGTTCTGGTTGGGGTCCTGATCCTTGTCCTCGCATCAATCACAGCCTTTGTGGTGTGGGGGCTCACACCGGCACCTGCCATGCCCGCCGCCCTACCGGCTCTGGCCAGCGGCGACAACGTCGAAGTGACTGTCGCGCGGTGGATCGTCTTTGAGGCGCGCGAAAGCGCACTCGATACAGGTCTGATTCTCTACCCTGGCGGCCGGGTGGACCCGCACGCCTACGCCCCTGCCGCGCGTGCGATTGCCGAGCACGGCTACCGGGTGGTCATCGTGCCGATGCCGCTCAACCTGGCGGTGTTCGGCGCCAAGAGAGCCACGGAGGTAATGCAAGCCTTCCCGCAGACGACGATCTGGGCGATCGGCGGGCACTCGCTTGGTGGTGCGATGAGCGCACTCTTCGCGGATGAGAACCGGCGGGTAGTGCGCGGTCTCGTCCTGTGGGCAGCCTATCCGGCCGAGAGTAACGACCTCTCGCAAGCCGACCTGCGTGTGCTTTCGGTCTATGGCACCCGCGACGGTTTGGCAACCCGAAAAAAGATCGACGCCTCGCGCGCACTGCTGCCGCCGGATACCGAATGGGTTGCTATTGAGGGCGGCAACCACGCCCAATTCGGGTGGTATGGCGAGCAATCGGGGGACCTGCCCGCGGCCGTCCCGCGGGAGGTGCAGCAAGCCCAGATCATTGAGGCCACGTTGCGACTGCTCGAAGCGATCCAGAGGCACGGATCATGAAGCGCAGATGGCGCACCGCACTCGGTGTGCTGCTCGTCCTGGCGGCTGGCATTCTGCTCGGCCCCTTCGCCGTGCCTGTTCCCGAACTACAGGGAACGGTTCCACCGGAGTCGCTGACGGAGGCCGACAGCCTGCTCGTGACGATCGAGGGCCTGCAGGTTCACTACAAAGAGACCGGCGGCGGACCGCGGGCATTGGTCTTGCTCCACGGTTTCGGCGCCAGCTTGTTTTCGTGGCAGGCGGTGATGCAGCCGCTCGCGCAGTATGGCCGCGTGGTGGCTTACGATCGGCCCGCATTTGGCCTGACCTCGCGCCCGATGCCGGGCGAGTGGCAGGGCGAGAACCCGTACCCGGCGCAGGCCCAGGCAAAGATGCTGCTTGCCTTCATGGACGCTTTGGGCATACGCCAGGCCGTCCTGGTCGGCAATTCGGCGGGCGGCGCAATTGCCTTGCTGGCCGCACTCGACGCGCCGGAAAGGGTGAGCGCGTTGGTGCTGGTCGACGCGGCGGTGTATGAGGCCGGCGGCGCACCGCGCGCGCTCCTGCCCTTCTTGAGCACGCCCCAGATGCGCCATCTCGGCCCGCTGGTGGTGCGCACCTTCATCACACGCGGCGACGATTTGATCCGTCTGGCATGGCACAATCCCACGCGTGTGAAAGCTGAGACGCTGGCCGGCTATCGCAAACCGCTGCAGGTGGAGAATTGGGATCGCGCACTCTGGGAACTGACCGCCTCGTCGCGCCCGCTCGATCTGGCGGAGCGTTTGGATGATGTACGCCAGCCGACGCTGGTCATCACCGGAGACGACGACCGCATTGTGGCGCCCCAGAGCAGCATCCGGCTGGCGCGCGAACTGCCCAGCGCGCGACTGGTCGTGCTGCCCCACTGCGGGCACGTGCCGCATGAGGAATGCCCGGACGGCTTCCTGGAAGCGGTCGACCGATTCGTTGACGCCCTACCCCAATGAGGTCAATCATGTCTGAAGCAACCCTGCCCAAACTCGCCACCGATTTCGAACTGGTCGACACCTCTGGTCGCGCGGTGCGCTTGAGCGACTATCGCGGAGGGCAAGACGTCGTGCTGGTCTTCAACCGCGGCTTTGCCTGACCGTTCTGCCGCCGGCACATGGCGCAGTTGCGCCTGGACTACGAAGCTTTCCGCAGCCGCGGTGCGGAGATCCTGGCGATCGGCCCCGATGGACCAAACGCCTTCCGCCGCTTCTGGGATGAGAACCAGATGCCCTTCGTCGGGCTAGCAGACCCCAAACACACAGTGGCCGATGCCTACCATCAGGAAGTGAACCTGGTCAAACTCGGGCGCATGCCGGCCTTGTACGTGATCGACCGCGAAGGCCGCATTCGCTTCGAGCATCACGCACAGTCGATGAGCGACATACCGGAAAACGCCGAAGTGCTGAAACGGCTGGACGAGATCAATCGCGGCGGGTGAGGCGAAAGAGCTTCCACCGCCGCCTGCCCCGGACGCAAGCCGGGGAGAGCACTGAGATCACAGAGATTCTCCGGGGGCCACTTGCAGGCCGGCAGCCGGTGAGGTTAATGAAACTTCACCACCGGCCGGCCCGGGTGCAGGCTAAGGAGCCCTATCGCGTCATTCGTACGAAAAACCGGATGTTTCCCAATTCGGCATTGGAAGGGCGACGGGACAGGCGGCTTACAGCGAGCGAGCCGTGGGCGGCGCGATCATCATTGAGGGAGTCACCGAGGTGGGGAGGAACCTCTCCCGTTCCATGCCAAAGGTAAGGCTCCCTTCTAACCCAAGAATCGCCTGAAAACGGGGACTTGACAAAGGGCAATGCCCTGCTAGGATAGGTGAACGAGCGTTCGTTCGCCGAACAAGGAAGAGCACGGGGCATGCCAGCCAAGCGACGCTCTGCCGCCAGCCAGGAAACAAGAACGGCCATTGTGGCTGCCGCGCATCAGCTCTTTGTCGAACGCGGTTACCACGCCACCAGCATGCGCCGTATCGCAGTCCGCGCGCAGGTGGCGCTGGGCGGCATCTACAACCACTTCGACTCCAAAGAGGCGATCTACGTGGCGGTGCTCGAGGCGCACAACCCTTACAGCCTGGTGCTGCCTTCGTTGCGCGCCGCGAGCGGCGCGACGGCCGAAGCCTACCTGCGCGATGTGGCCAACAAGATGGTGGGCCTCTTGCGCGACAGGCCGACCACCCTGCACCTGATGTTCATCGAGATGGTCGAGTTTGATGCGCGACACCTCCCGCATCTCGCGCAAACCATCCTGCCGCAATTGGCGGCTGTGCTCGCGCGGTTGGCGGAGTTCGGCCCCGAGCTGCGGCCGGTGCCGCTGCCCGCCATGGTGCGGGCCTTCTTCGGGTTACTGGTCTCGTATATGTTCACCGAGATCGTCTTTCGCGCGGTGGGCGGGAGCGAGGACATGGACTGGCTCGGTCACACGCTGGACATCTTCCTGAACGGGGTGATCGCCCGCCCGACGGAGGCGCGTTCATGAATCGCCGCCTGCTCTCGCTCATCCGCAAGGAGTTCATCCAGATCGTGCGCGACCCGCGCACGTTGTATATCACCCTGGCCATTCCGGTCATCCAGATGTTCCTGCTGGGTTACACGGCCACCAGCGACGTGCGCAACGTGCCGCTGGCGGTTTTCGACCAGGACCACAGCCCGTCAGCGCGCAAGCTGCTCGACGCCTATCGCGCCGCCGACTACTTCAAGATCACCTTCGACGCCAATTCGGAAAGCGAGTTGCGCGGGCTCATTGACGGCGGCCAGGCGCGGGCCGGGCTGATCATCCCGCCCGATTACGGCGCCTCGCTGCTCGCGGGCCAAACGGCGCGCGTCACATTCGTGCTCGACGGGTCGGACCCCAACTCCGCCTCCACCAGCCTCGCGGCGGCGCAGTTGATCGGCCAGGCGCACGCCACCGAAATCATGGTGGACCGCTTGGCGCAGCAGGGGCTGGTGCTCGGGCAGGGTCTGCCGGTGGAAGTGGCCACCCACGTCTGGTACAACCCGGATTTGATCAGCGCCTTTTTCATGATCCCAGCGCTGATCGGGTTGATCTTGCAGCTTCTGACCTCCATGCTCACGGCCACGGCCATTGTCCGCGAACGCGAACGAGGCACGATCGAGCAGTTGATCGTCACACCCATCCGCTCCTGGGAATTGATCCTGGGCAAGATCATCCCCTACGTGCTGATTGCCTTCCTCGACACGGTCGAGATCCTGGTGGTGGGCACGTGGTGGTTCAAGGTGCCCATCCGCGGCAGCCTCGGCCTATTGATGTCGCTCTCCGGTCTCTTCCTGGTCAGCTCGCTCGGCATCGGCCTCTTCCTCTCCACGGTGGCGCGCACCCAGCAAGAGGCGATGATGCTGACCTGGTTCACGCTGCTGCCGACGATTTTCCTTTCGGGTTTCTTATTCCCACTGGAAGCCATGCCCGTGGCGCTGCGCGCGGTTTCGTACGTGGTGCCGCTGCGCTACTATCTGACCATCATTCGGTCGGTTATTCTGAAGGGCGTCGGCCTGGAGGCCCTCATGCCGGAGGTCCTGGCCCTCGCCCTTATTGGCTTGGTGTTGATGGGGGCGGCTGCGTTGCGCTTCCGCAAGCGATTGGATTGAGAGCATTCACCACTGAGAACACAGAGATCACGGAGAGGATCACGGGGTAGATCCAAGTGTACGTCGGAACAGACACAGGTGCCTACAGTTCTCATACAGGCGAGGCGGTACGTCATCAACCTCAAGGGGTCTCTGTGTTCTCCGTGGTCTCTGTGGTGAGAAATCCTGACCGCTGCCGGTGAGGCAGCGAGGAGGTAAACATGAAACTTCACGAGATGCGGCGCTTCATCCCGTTGGTTTTCCTGGTCATCTTGGTGATTGCCGGGGTGATCTACCTGGCGCGAATCTCGGGCCCGCAGGATGGGCCGCTGCAGGTGGCCGGAACGATCGAGGCAACCGAGGTGCGCGTCGGACCGGAGGTGGCCGGGCGCGTGGCCGAGGTAAACGTGTTAGAGGGGGCGCAGGTGGCCGCCGGCGACGTGCTGCTGCGCCTGGATGACGCGCTGCTACAGGCGCAGAAGGCGCGCGCCCAGGCCGGGCTCGAGACGGCGGAGGCCGGGCTGCGCACGGCTCAGGCGGCAGTGGAGTCAGCCCGCCTGCAGCAGGCCCTGGCGCTCACCACGGCCCGCGCCCAGGAAGCCTCCGCGCGCGCGGTCGAGTGGCGCGTGGCTCTGCCTCCTGACTCCAACCTGCCGGCCTGGTATTTCTCGCGCGACGAGGAATTTCGCGCGGCGCAGGCCGAGGCCGCCGCTGCGGAGACCGCGCTCAGTGAGGAGCTGGCGCGCCTGGGGAGCGTGCTGGCAGCGCCGCTCTCGGGCCAGCTCGAGGCGGCCGAGCGCGAATTGCTGCTGGCGGCCGCCGAAGTGGAAGCGGCGCGCGCCGTGCGCGACCGGGCCGACCTGGCGCGGCAGAATGAAGACCTGCTGGATACGGCCGATGACCGTTACGAAGCCGCGCGTGATCGGCTGCGCGATGCGCAGAGCGCCTACGATGACTTGTTGGGAAACAAGGATGCCAATGCGGTCCTCGCGGCGCGCGCCGCGCTTGCCGGCGCCCAGGCGCGCCTGGACGCCGCTCGCGACCGGGTGGCCAAGCTGCAAACCGGCGAACGCTCGCTGCAGGTGGAGCTGGCGGCTGCGGTCGTGCAACAGGCCGAGGCCGCGGCAGCCCAGGCGCGACGCGTTGTAGCCCAAGCGCGCGCCGACCTGGCGGTGCTGGAGGTCCAACTGAGTAAGACGGTTATCCGCGCGCCGGTGGGCGGGGTGGTCATCACTCGCAGCGTGGAAGTGGGCGAGGTTCTCACCCCGGGCAGCGCCGCCTTTGCCATCGGTCAACTTTCGGATCTGCGGCTTACCGTGTTCGTTCCGGAGAACCGTTACGGCACGTTGCATCTCAACCAGGCAGCGCAGATCACCGTCGATTCCTTCCCGTCGGATGTATTCCGAGCCACCGTCGTGCGCATTGCCGAGCAGGCGGAATTCACGCCGCGCAACGTGCAGACCGACGAGGGCCGGCGCACGACGGTATTTGCGGTGGAGCTGGCCCTGCAAGATTCCGGCGGCCGCCTCAAGCCGGGCATGCCGGCCACGGTGGTTTTCGAGGAGTAGACGCACGGGATGCGCAACCGAGCGGGCGACCCACAGGCGATCTGAAATGACGGATCTAATCTTCGCCGAGAACCTGAGCAAGGCCTTCGGCCGCAACCAGGCCGTGGACGGCATCAGCTTGCGCGTGGCGCCGGGCGAAGCATACGGGCTGGTGGGCGCAGACGGCGCCGGTAAGACCACCACCATGCGCCTGCTGTGCGGCGCGCTGCGCACCGACTCCGGCCGGGCCGTGCTGGGCGGGTTCGACCTCGCACGCCAGACCGAGCAGGCACGGGCGCTCATCGGCTACCTGCCGCAGCGATTCAGCCTGTACGGCGAGCTTACGGTGCGCGAGAACCTGCACTTCTTTGCCGAAGTGCGCGGGCTGGCCGAGGCCGAGTGGCAGCCGCGCTCGAAGGAGATCCTCGACTTCGTGGGCCTCAGCGAGTTTGCCGATCGCCGAGCCGAGATGCTCTCGGGGGGGATGAAGCAGAAGTTGGGCCTCGCGGCGGCTCTCGTCCACTGCCCGCGCATCCTCTTGCTGGATGAGCCCACGGGCGGAGTGGACCCCGTGACGCGTCAGGGATTCTGGCAGCTGCTCATCCGATTGCTCCGCGAGGGCGTGGCCGTGCTCATCAGCACGCCCTACATGGACGAGGCCTCGCGCTGCAACCGGGTGGGATTCGTAAACCGCGGCAAGCTGCTGCTGGAGGGCAGCCCGGCCGAAGTGTGCCGGCGCCTGGAGGGGCGTGTGCTCGAACTGGTGGGCCGGCCGCGGCGCCCGCTGGTCGAAGTGGCGTCAGCCGACCCCGATGTGCAGGATGTGCACACGTTCGGCGACCGCCTGCACTTGCGCATCGCTGCGGGCGCCGCGCAGGGGGTAGTCGAGCGGCTCGAGCGAGCCATCCCCGCGGCCGGTGCAACCTGTGAGCTCCTGCGCCCGATCGCGCCGCAGCTCGAAGATGCATTCATCGAGATTCTCGGGGCGGATGGCCGCCCGCGCCCATAGGCAGCGAGAGGAACATGGCCGACCCGATCGTGCAAGCCGAGAACCTGACCAAGCGCTTTGGCGACTTCGTGGCTGTCGACCAGGTCTCGTTCAGCGTGGAGCCCGGAGAAATCGTTGGCTACCTCGGGCCGAACGGGTCGGGCAAGACGACCACGATCCGCATGCTGCTCGGTCTCTTGACGCCGAGCGCAGGCCAAGCGCGGGTGATGGGCCTGGCGGTCGATCGCCACGCGGAGGCCATCCGCGCGCGGGTCGGCTACATGTCGCAGAAGTTCGCGCTGTACGACGAACTGACGGCGTGGGAGAACCTGGCTTTTTATGGCGGCGTCTACGGCATCACCGATCCGCAGCGATTGCACGAGACGCTGGCCCAACTCAAATTGGAGAGCATTGCCCGCGAGCCGGCCGGCGCGCTACCCATTGGCTGGCGCCAGCGCCTGGCCCTGGCCACGGCCATCATCCATCGGCCGAAGCTGCTCTTCCTGGATGAGCCCACCAGCGGCGTGGATCCGCTCGCGCGCCGCTCGTTTTGGGATTTGATCTACGATCTGGCCGACCAGGGGGTGACAGCGCTGGTCACCACGCACTACATGGACGAGGCCGAATACTGCACGCGCGTCGGAATCATGCGCCGCGGCAAACTGCTGATGATGGATACGCCGACCCAGGTGAAGCGCCGTGCGTTTTCCGGGCGCGGATGGGATGTGCACGCGACCCCGGTGCTGGAGGCGCTCGATGCGCTGCAACACCTCCCCTTCGTGCGCCGCGCCGGCCTGGCCGGGGACCATTTGCGGGCGGTGACCGACGACCAGCACACGCTGGAGGATCTCGAACGCGGTCTGCGCGCACAGGGCGTGGCGACCGCGCGTGTCGAGGCGATCGAGCCCACGCTGGAGGATGTCTTCCTCGCGCTTGCCGAGGAGTAACGTTGGGCCCTCAATGAACCGCCTCCACAAATAGCTGTCAACCCGCTCGGACTCCATCACCAGTGCAAGACCACCATGTAGAAGGCAAGCATGCATTACGCATGCCCGCCCTCGCGCGGCATGGGCACGCATTCTGCGTTGGGTAGAGTCTTTCGGAGCCTGTGCGTTGGCCGAGGGCGGATCGCACCTCTCAGGGTCCGGAGATGTGCCCAGCGTCACGGAGCGGCGAAGATGAAGCGGATGCAATGCCTTCGTGTCCTCCAGATGCAGGTCGGGCACACCTGTGGTGTGCCCGACCATTGCGACCCTCGTTCTGCAAGCCTCGAGTCGATATGAGCCTCAGCGCATCGGCCAGAAGCCGCTCACGAACACACGCAGCAGGGTATCGGCGATCAATCCGAGAATGAGCAGGCCCCCGAACATCCGGTTGTGGTTGAAGGCGAAAGCCGAGAACCACGTCGGCCAAACGGGGTAGCCTGCGGGGGGCGCGGCCGGGCGCGGCTTGGAAAGCATGCGCAGCGCCAGCAAAAGCCGCTTACCGGCCAGAAGCACGATCAACATCACCGGCGTGAAGTAACGCGGAACGAAGACCAGGTAGATGACCACGACATACGCGAGGAGCAGGGCGGCGATGTTGACGATGCGGCCGGCTCGTTCCCCGATCCGCACGGGCAGTGTACCCACATGCCGGCTGACGTCGTCGTCTCGCTTGTCGAGGTGCTTGCCCACGTTGATGCTGGCCACACTCAGGCCGAAGGGCACTCCGGCCAGTGCCACGAGCCACATGTTGCCCATGGCGCCCTTGGCCAAGACGATGTAGACCGCGGCGATCATCACCGGACCCCACACCAGGAAAATGAGCAGTTCACCCACCCCGAGGTACTTGAGCGGCCAGGTGTAGAAGAGCAGCGCCAGCGAGCCAAAGGCAATCAGGCCGATGACCAGCGGCGAGAACGCGGTGAAGAACATCGCGAACACGGCCGCCGCTGCGGCCAGCACCCCGCTCACTGCAAACCAGCGCAACTGCTGAGCATTGGTCCAGAATCCCTGGGCCAGCGGGTGCACGCCGTACTGGGTGCGGAAGTAATTGTCCTTGTCGAGGCCACGATTCGAATCGGTGTAATCGTTGAGCAGGTTGTTGGTTCCGTGGGCGAGGAAGAGCCCCAGCGCAACGATGAGGAATGGCCCCCAGGAGAAGTAGCCATCACGCCAGGCTAGCAGTCCGGCGATGACGCACGAGTACAGGGTTACCGCCGTGACCGCCGAGCGCGTGGCGATCAGCCACTTGGAGACGACATCCAGGCGGTCCCACTCCTCCTTCTTGTCCATCTTGACCAGGGTCCAGAAGGCGGTTCTCCACATTGCGAAGTTGATGTTCATATGAGCCCTCACATGCATGGGCACTACAAGCGGGTGAAGGGAAGTGTACCATGATAGTGGACAGTGGCGGTCCCATTCGGGCGACGGGGGAACTGTGTGCACGATGTGGAGTTTATTAGACCCGTGTCCGGGATCGACCGCGGTCTTCTCGTGGAGTGCACAAGCGGCCCACAGGCAGGAAACGCAGCACGACGCCGAAGACGTGGGGCGCGGTCGTATCCTCCCTTGTCAGCGAACGATGGGAAGCACAGAGCATGTGTCCCCCTCGCTTCTATTCCGCCGCCGCCCATCCGATCAGCCGCCAGGTATGGTCGGGCTCTGTCTGCCCAAGGTGCAGCACGTGAACAGCATTGGTCGTCAGGTCAATTGCCACGAGCGGATCGACGCCTGGCGCGGCAACAATTAGGTACATCCCATCCGGCGAAAACAAGAGGCGCTGGACGCCTTCACTTCGCAAGACTTGGCGCAGACCGCGCCCATCGCGGCGGATGATGTACACCTCGTCGCCAACTGTGTTGGGTGCCCCGTACACATTGAAAGCCAGGTAGGTGATCTGCGGCGACCAGGTGATGGGGTAAAGCGTCCCCTGGAAGGTCGCCAGCTCGCGGTAGGTGCTGCCGTCGGGCGCGATGACCTTGAGCGTGTTGGTTTGCGAGGCCGTGTTGAACTCAGTCCACGCCAACAGGCTGCCATCCGGGGAAGGCACGAACATCGCCTTGGTCAGTTGCGACGCAAAGAGCGAACGCACGGCGCCATCGCTCGCCCGCACCAGGTACACGTTTCCCTCATGCCCTGGTCGTCCGGAACGAAGGATGACGTTGTCGCCTATCCATCCGTCGACCACATACGGACGATCGGCCTGGGGCAAGGCCTTGCTCGCCGTCAGGTTGCGCAGTCCGCTGCCGTCAACCCGCACCACGTACTCCTGCTCGACTCCTCTTTCATCCTGGATGCGGAACGCAATCCAATCGCCCTTCGAGGCGAAGAGCGGTACGTCGATCTGCGGGAACTCCGCGATCAGGCGCCACTCGCCCGTCGCCACTTCGAACAGGTAAAGGGATGCGCCCGGTCGAGGCTGTCCGCGCGGGAATGCAAACGCCGCCAGCTTGCCGTCGGGCGACCATGCAATCGACCCGCCGGCCTCGATGTATGGCAGTTCGAACGGTGTTGAGAGCACTTCGGGCTGAGCACATGACGCAACGCCGACCAGGCAACTTGCCGGCAGCCGCATGAACTCGAGTTGCGTATCTCCAGGGCCCGAGGGCCGCGTCAGACAAACGAAGCCGAGCGGGTCGTCGATGGGTGCGGTCGGCGGCTGGGCGTTTGCGTCGAGCGGGTTGCCGATTGCGTCGCTGAACACCGGCGTCGTGGCTGGCTCAAGTTCGATTAAGCCAGATGCAAACTCCCCGTCATAAACCACCTGCTGCACCAGGACCTCGCTCTCGATCTGTTCGCCGCCGGCTTTGCCGAACTCTTCAGCATGCAGGATGACTCCCGTTTCAACATCGACCCAGTAACGGCTCGGGCGCACACCCACCTGGCGGTACCAATCCACCACGAGGGCTTCGCGTCCGCCGACTGTGTCCATGCTGGTCGCAACGTAGCTTCCCCCGCGCTGGGCCAATTCTGTAGAGAAGGCCAGGCTGGCGAGGCGGGTGCCGATCTGGCCGGCGAGCGGATGGGGCACGATGGAATCGGACACGACCGCTGAAGGGCTAAAGCCCCCCGAAGGGAAGGGCGTCTGAGTTTGCGTTTCCGCCTGACCTGTCCTGATATCGAAGATGCGAATCTGCGCGCCGTTAGCCACCGTCATGCGCTCGGCCTCTCCCTCCTGCGGGCCGCTGAGCAATCGGAAACTCGCTTTGTCCTGATCCACCCACAGTTGCTGGCGTTCAGCGACCAGGTCCGGGAAGTAGGTGGTCAGTGTGGCATCGAGCCACAATCGATTCCAGAAGGTGTGGCTGCGCAGCATGCGCAGGCGGATTTCGTCCGAGGTTGAATTCATGCTGAGCGGGAGATTCGGTGCGACCGCGGTGGGGGGCGCTGAGCTGGGGCTCGATGGGGCAGACGGCGTCGCCGGCGTGGCTGTGGGCTGTGGTGTACCGCAGCCCGCGAGCACGGCGGCCAGTATCAGCGACATCAACATATTCGTGCGTTTCATGATCTCTCCGCGTCGGATGGTTAGATGGGCGTGCGCCTCACGGCGCGCGGAAGCGGATCATAACAAACCAACTCGCATTGAGGCAAGGGGCCGCTTCCCCTCGCCCCGCTGGCGACGGGGTGTCATTGCGAGGAGGGATGCCCCGCGGAGCGGGGCGAAGCGACGATGCAATCTGGGAGATACTTGGCCTCAGAGAGCGTCGCTTCGGTCTGCGCCTCTCCAAGATTGCTACGCCTCTCCGGTCGGGGCTCGCAATGACAACGTGAGCATGGCCGGCAAGCCATCGAGCACCCCCAATAGCACACGTCTGTGGCCGCGATAAGGGCCAATGCCGCGCGCCGCCGGCCACCCGCAAGCATACTATGCCCTCTTCCAAGGTTGTCGCCATGCGCCTCGTGAAGAGAATGAACAAGGCCACTCGCGCTACGAGTGGCCTCTCTGGTCGGGGCGCCGGGATTTGAACCCGGGACCTCACGGACCCGAACCGTGCGCTCTACCGAACTGAGCCACGCCCCGTCGACGACAGATTATACCCCAGCCGGGCGCCGCCCGGCTCACGACGCACCGGCGCCGCCCTCACCGCGGCTGGGCTTCTGCCGTTCGGGGACTCGGAAGGCGAAGCGGCTGCCTTTGCCCACCAAGCTTTCAGCCCAGATGCGCCCTTTGTGTCGTTCGATCATCGACCTGGCGACCGACAACCCCAGCCCCAATCCGCCGCGTCGCCGGCGCAGGTGCGAGCCCACCTGATAGAAGCGGTCGAAGATGCGCTGCAGCTTGTCCGCCGGAATGCCGATGCCGTCGTCGACCACCTCAAACTCGACCCATCCTACTCGCTCGCCGGTGGCGGCGGGCACCTGGCGTGCTCCCACCAGGACGTGGCCGCCCGGACCGGTGAAAGAGAGCGCGTTGTCGAGCAGGTTGTTCAAGGCGATCTGTATCTTCTCGCGATCCGCCTCCACCAGCATGCCCACCGGCGTGACCTCGCCGTGCAACGAGATATAGCGCTCGGTGGCCATGGACTTGTACCCATGCACCATTTCGTCGAGGAATTCCTGGACCGAAAAGACCGCCAGGCGCAGTTCGGTCGTGCCCTGGTCCAATTGATTGAGGCGTGAGAGGTCCTCGACGATCTTCTTCAAGCGTTCGGCGTTGCGAATGATGACGTCCAGTTGCTCGAGCACCTCCGGGGTGGCCCCCTCGCGCAGGAAGGTGGCATGCCCGAGGATCAGCCCGAGTGGCGTGCGGAATTCGTGCGAGGCAATCGCGATGAAGTCGGATTTGGCCTGGTCGAGGCTGGAGAGCTGCTGGTAGGCCACCTGCACATCCTGCACCAGGCGCACGTTGCCGATGGCCGTCGCCGCCAGCACGGACAGCGTCTCTAGAATGGAACCGTCATCCCCGGTATAATCTGAGCCCCCGCCCTTGTTCATGGCCTTGAGCACGCCGATGGCCTTGTCGCGAAAGACGAGGGGCACGGCCAGCACCGAGCGAGTGGGGAGGCCCAGTTGCTGCCCCAGGGCTTGCAGCGGGCGCGAATCCTGGCCGCGCACCTGCAGCACGGCCGGGCGCTTGCGGCGAAATACCTGCCCGGCGATGCTGTGATCGAGGGGCACCGAAATGGCCTGAGTCGCCTCCGGCGTCAGCCAGGGGGCAAATTCCAGGCGCAACTGTTGGGCTTCGGGGTCGTAAAGGAAAATGCAGGAGACTTCGCTGTCGGTGAGCACCGTGGCCGCGTCCACAACCGCCTTCAACAGGGGAGGGAGATCGCGCGTGGTGGCAAGCACCCGGCTGATCTCAAGCAGGCGCTCAAGGCGCTGCACACGTTCGACGGCCAGGGCAGGATCCATACTCATTGCAGGCGTGGCGCGATTATAGCATAGCCGCTTCGCCAGCCAATATGCAGCGGGCCCGCTGTTTGAGGAGGAACGCATGTCGGAGTCGAAGAAAGTCCGTGTGGCCATCATCGGCGTGGGCAACTGCGCTTCATCGCTGGTGCAGGGCGTGCAGTTCTATCGCGACGCCGCCGACGGGGTGTTCATCCCCGGCCTGATGCACGCCAACCTGGGCGGCTATCACATCGGGGATATCGAGTTCACCGCGGCTTTCGATGTCGTCGAAG
>Ga0315293_10000942_pt1 | contig 27750 bp, 23 predicted proteins | sample YL17G13_20_MG_FD_203071 | JGI IMG/M metagenome (GOLD analysis project Ga0315293, IMG submission 203071) | Sediment microbial communities from Yellowstone Lake, YNP, Wyoming, USA - YL17G13_20 | ecosystem: Environmental > Aquatic > Freshwater > Lake > Sediment | place: USA: Wyoming | collected...
TCCTCAGAAGTTTTATTAATCTCTTCTGTTATTCTTTCTTGAATTTCTTCCGTTTTATTTTTGGCATCTTGATAATAAGAGGAGTCTTCCGAAACCTCTGATAATAATTCTTCGGCTTTCTCCCAATTTTCTTTGTTAAATTCTTCCATTCCTTGAGTGTATTCTGATTTATCTTCAAGGAGTTTTTTATTATTTTCTATCTCGCCTGCTATTTCTTGTTTCTTTATTCCTAAATTTTTAGTAAGCCAACTGTTTTGAACGAGTTCTAATTTTCCATTTGCTTCATCATATTTTTCTTCTTTTGTTAATTGCCCAGCTTCGTTTACTAATTTGGAAGTTTTGTGATATTCAATTGCGCCATAAGTTCCACCTATTCCCCCAATTCCTAAAATAATTATCAAAATAATAAAAATAGGGGCTAGACCTTTTTGGAGTTTAGTATTTTTTTCCATAGATTTATTTTATTATACCGCATCTATCTACAAATAAAAAAAGCGTGATAAACGCTAACAAACAAAAAAACTTTTTGCTCACCCCGTTAGAAGTCTGTCTTTATATGAACTAAATAGTCAATTTCAGACAGCACTTTATATTTTATTTATAACCCCGTTTACCTGAACAGAAAAATTTTAGGAAATAAAATTTTTCTAGCCAAGACTTCTAACGGGGTCATATTAATCTTTTCTGGTTGTCGAAATTTTTGAAGTGTTTGTAAGCTAAAGTTGTAGCTATTCTGCCTTTCGAAGTCCTTTCAATGAAACCTAATTGCATTAAATAGGGTTCGTAGATATCCATAATCGTATCCTCTTCTTCAGAAGTAGCAGCTCCGATTGCCTGAAGACCAACAGGTCCGCCACTGAATTTTTTAATTATCGCCTCCAAAATCCGGCGGTCGCCGGCCTCTAATCCGAACTCATCAATTTCCAGGAAATCCAAGGCTTTTTTAGAAATCTCTTTAGTAACAATTCCTTTTCCTTCCACTTGGGCAAAGTCTCTTGCTCTTTTTAAAAGCCTATTTGCCACCCTGGGAGTAAAACGCGATCTCTGAGCAATAAGATTAATAGCTTCCGGCTCTATCTGAATTCCCAAGATCTTGCTTGACCTTGAAATAATTTTTTCTATATCAGAAATTTCGTAAAAGTTAAGTTGAAAAGTTGCCCCAAACCTGGACCTTAAAGGAGGACTTAAAAGCGCTAACCTGGTCGTAGCTCCTATTAAAGTAAAGCGAGGAACTTCCAACTCCATGGTCCTAGCCATTGGTCCTCTTCCTAAAATAAGATTTAACTTAAAGTCTTCCATAGCTGAATAAAGATATTCCTCGCAGATTTTATTCAACCTGTGGCACTCATCAATAAAAAGAATCTCGCCTTCTGATAGATTTGTCAGGATTGCCACCAAGTCCCCGGCTTTTTCAATTGCCGGGCCAGAAACAACCCTAATGTTTTTTTTCATTTCTTGGGCAATAAGACAAGCAAGGGTTGTTTTTCCCAATCCGCTATTGCCGTAAAACAAAAGGTGTTCTGGTACCTCGTTTCTTTTTTCAGCTGCTTCAATGATTATTTTTAAATTTTTCTTTACTTTATCCTGACCGACAAACTCGTCCCAATTTTTGGGCCTTAAAGACAAATCAAGCAATTTATCTTCTTCTATCTCAATAGGGGATGTATCTCTTGACAAATTCTTCATAGTTTGCTATACTACTATATAACCCGAGAACTGGGGGTTGGAGCCTTTCTTAGCCGGATAATCTGGCTCCGGCTGGATTACTCCTCAGAAAGACTCTAAACTTTGTTTCTAATAACTAAAGCCCTGCCCCCAGTTCCCGGGTTATTGCCCCCGCACCAAATTATTCTGGTGCGGATTTTTATTCCACTTCTCCGGATATTCTCTCTATCTCGTCGAGAGTGGTTTTACCTTCTAAAACTTTTATCAAACCATCTTGCTGCATCAAAACCATTCCTTTTTTAATTGCTGATTCCCTCATCGCGACAATTGAGGGAGAAGTTAATATAAACTTTTCCATATCATCATCTACCAAGAAGGTTTCGTAGATCCCTACCCTACCGCGATACCCCGAAGAGTTACAATCTAGGCATCCCACAGCTTGGGGAATCTTGAATTCCTTTTCAAAAAAATTAGGAGGTATAATTTCTTTTTTGACGCCAGACAGGCCTTTTTTTATTTTCTCCAAATCTTTTGGATTAGGAAGAATAAGTTTTGCGCATTTTTTGCAGACTTTTCTGGGTAGTCGCTGGGCAACAATCATATTGATGGCTGGAGCAATAGAAACAGGACGAACTCCCAAATCAATTAGCCTAGCCACGGCGCCAGCAGCATCATTAGTATGCAAAGTTGAAAAAACTAAATGGCCAGTTAAAGCAGCTTGTAAAGCAATTTCAGATGTTTCTAAGTCCCTAATTTCACCGACTAAAATAACGTCTGGGTCTTGCCTCATTAAAGCTTTTAATCCATTGGCAAAAGTATAGCCCTTAGTCGGATCAACTTGAGTCTGGGAAAGACCCTCAACATGGTATTCAACCGGGTCTTCAATTGTAATAATCTTGATGTCTGGGCTGTTTATTTTTTTTAGAACAGCATAAAGAGTCGTAGTTTTACCAGAACCCGTAGGCCCTGTAACTATAATCATTCCATTTGGCCTTTGAATTTCTCTATTGAATACTTCGACTAAATCTTTTCTTAACCCCAATGCTTCAATCTCAATCAAGTTTTTGGGATTTAGAGTTCTCATAACAATGGACTCGCCGTTTTCAGCTGGCAAAGTTGAAACCCTGATTTCAATAACTGTCTCTCCCCGCCCTTCGAGACGAGGCTCGCCTGTGGCGGCCATTAAAATAGTAAATCGACCGTCTTGAGGTCGATTAGTAACATTTAATTTTAAACCAGAAAGAAGTTTTACTCGAGACACTAATGCTCTGTACAGCTTTGGGTCAAAGAATAAAACATCCTGCAAAACTCCATCAACTCTTACCCTAAGTTTTGCCCGCTCTTCTTCCGGTTCTATGTGGATATCAGAGGCATTAAGGGCGACCGTTCCTCCTAAAATGATTCCCAAAAGTTCGGTTGTGTTGGCTTTCAAAAACTGCTCGATTTTCGCCTTAAACTGCAAAATATTCGTGACTTCTTTAAAAAGCGCATCAGAAACTTTGACTTCGCCCGTAATTTTTCCTCTTTCCGTTTCCATAATTGTTTAAAATCTTTTAGAATGTAGTAATAGAACTTTTTTTAGTGTATATTATTTTTTTAAAATGCGCAACCCCGGTAGAGGTATTTCGGCAGTTTCCAAAGAAACAAGTTCGCGAAGCGGCCGAAATTCTTCTACCGGGCAACCCCCACCCTACGAAATACGAAAAAGTACGAAAATACGAAAAAACTTTATGGAAATTATAACTAACAATTCTAATCAAACCAAAAAATTAGGAGAATTCCTAGCTAAGAAATTAAAACAGAGGGCGAGAAAACGAGCTCTTGTTTTGGGCTTGAAAGGAGATTTAGGCGGCGGAAAAACAACTTTTTTACAAGGATTTGCCAAAGGCCTTGGAATAAAACAAAAAGTTTTGAGCCCAACCTTTATTATTATGCGAAAATTTCAAATTCCAAAATCCAAATTCCAAACAAATTCCAAATCTCAAATAGCAAAGTTCAAAACACTTTATCATATTGATTGCTATAGACTTGTTCGGGATAAAGAAATTTTGGATTTGGGCTTTAAAGAGATTATTTCCGATCCAAAAAATATTATCGCAATTGAATGGGCAGAAAGGATAAAAAAAATATTACCGAAAAGTACGATTTGGATTAATTTTGAATTTATAGACAAAAACAAAAGAGGAATTAGAATATCAAAATTTTAGAAAGCATCTTTTCTAAAAAATAACAGGGGTAGAATAATATAATATCAGAAACATCATTTATTATATATTCTACCCCTTTTGGGTTTTGAGAGATTTTGAGGCTCTAAGGTCAGTTGCCACTGCAGTCACGAGAGGGGAACAAGTCTATTCCGTCTCGCGAGACAAATTTACTATAGAGGGCCGATCGGATCCTAACTGAACGCTCAAACAGAGACATGGCAATGTAAGGATATTGGCCTTCGCTGGAGTCAAAGCACATTTTTGAACCAAGAGCATAAAAGAAACGGAGAACGTATGCGTCACTTGACAGTAGGTCAGTTTGTCTGATAAGAGCAAGCGTTTCCTCAACTGTCAGAAATTCTCGTTTTCGTTCTTTTATTTCTTTTTCGATTTCTTGTAGTTCTTTCTCTTCGGATTTTTCGCCTTTTTCGACAAAGTATATCACGTGTGGCCAGCGATAGTATACCCATCCATCGGTTTTGTTTTTGTCAGTAAAGTGAGGGATTTTAACTTCACCATCTGCGATTTTTCCCCTTGCTCCCATTGCTCCCACTTGGTATCCGATACCCAGGCTTTCTTGCGGCACTACGATAATCAGAGGATAGATGCCTATTGCTACCAGCTCTTGAAGTGTCTTGTCTGAATACTTTTCTTTCCAGATTAGGAACGCCTTTTCTACGGCTTTGTCACGCAGATAAAGCGCATGGGTGATTATAAGTGGCGGGCAATCTTTTTTTAGCTCCTCAGTCTGTTTGTCAAAGATCTGTCCTAGCTCCTCTTTTTCAGCCACTTGAATCTTGGCTTGCGCCAACAAATTCTCTCTTTGGTCGGCTGGAATCTTCAAAAGAAGATCAGCCAACTTTGTTACTTCTTCTTTTTCGTCCATTCGAATTCCTTCTTTCTACTTATATTATACACCCAATTAATAAAATTGTCAATAGTTCGCGCCCCAAAAATTAATGTTAAAATGTCCTTAACGCAACCAAATTTTGAGTGTTTCGCTAAATAAATCATGCCAAAAGAAAAAAAACGATTAATTATTATCGACGGGAACGCGCTGGTTCACCGGGCTTATCATGCCCTTCCGCCTTTGTCTACCAAAAAAGGAGAAATAGTGAATGCAGTTTATGGTTTTTTGCTGGTTTTTTTAAAAGTAATAAAAGATCTTCGGCCAGATTTTATTGCCGCTACTTTTGATTTGCGCGCTCCGACCTTCAGACATGAAAAATTTAAGGACTATAAAGCCACCAGAAAAAAAGCGCCGGACGAACTTTATAGCCAACTGCCAAAAATTAAAGAGTTATTAAAAAATTTTAATGTTCCAATTTTTGAAAAGGAGGGTTTTGAAGCTGATGACGTTATAGGAACGATCGCTAATTTAGCCCAGAAAAAATCTGCCTTTCAAGAAATAGAAACAATAATCTTGAGCGGAGACCTTGATACTTTGCAACTCATAAATAAAAACACTAAGGTTTATACATTCAAAAAAGGATTAAAAGATACAATTTTATATGACGAAAAAGCGGTCAAAGAAAGATACGATGGTTTGGTTCCGGAACAAATGTCTGACTTCAAAGCTCTGAAAGGCGACCCCTCTGATAATGTTCCGGGAATTCCGGGAATTGGAGAAAAAACAGCCATGAGCCTTATAAAAGAATTCAAAAACTTAGACAATCTTTTTAAAGAAATAGAAGATATAAAAGAAATACCAAAAGAAAAAAGTGGAATTCTAAATCCGAGGCTTTTAACTTTACTTAAAAACTACAAAGACCAGGCTTTTTTTAATAAGACTCTCACGGATATAGATAATAATGTGCCGATAGATTTTAACATTGAGGTTTGTAATTGGAACGGCTACGATCAAGAAAAAGTGGCCCAAAATTTAAAAGAATTTGAGTTTTATAGCTTAATAGAAAGACTTCCTCAAAGCAGCAAAATAAATAAAACAAAAAATGCAATTTTAAATTTAGAAGCTCCAGCCGGAACATTGCAGCAAATTGAAATTTTTTATAAAGACGGTTTCTTCTCGAAAAAGATCTATGAAATTGAAAAAGATTTAATTCCTGTTATTAAAAAAATAGAGGAAAATGGAATAAAAATAGACTTGAAAGCTCTAAAGCAGCTTTCAGAAAAATTAGATGAAAAAATCATTAAATTAGAAAGAGATATTTTCAAATCAGCCGGCGCTGAATTTAATATTAATTCACCCCAGCAATTATCAGAAGTTCTTTTCCAAAAATTAAAGATACCAACAAAAGGACTAAAGAAAACGCCGGGCGGAGCAATATCTACCTCTTCTCCTGAACTGGAAAAATTAAAAAACGGAAATATATTAATTGGTTCAATATTAGAATACCGCGGACTATTTAAATTAAATTCGGGGTTTGTTGATGCCTTGCCTAATTGGATCAATAAAAAAGACAAAAGAATCCATCCAAAGTTCGACCAGTTAGGCACGGTGACAGGCAGGTTATCCTGCTCGGACCCTAATCTCCAGAATATTCCAATAAAAGGAGAGTTGGGCAAGGAAATCAGGAAATGCTTTGTGGTTGAAGAAAATTTCAAATTTCTTTCAGCTGACTATTCCCAAATGGAACTGAGGATTGCTGCTTCAATCGCCAAAGATAAAAATATGATTCAGTTTTTTAAAGATGGGAAAGATATCCATAAAATAACGGCTTCAAAAATATTTAAGGTACCGGAAGAAAAAGTAGATGAAAAAATGAGATACGTTGCTAAAACTTTAAATTTTGGAGTTTTATATGGAATGGGTGCTTATGGATTTGCTGAAGGAGCTAAGGTTTCAAGAAAAGAAGCAAAGTTATTTATTGAAGAATATTTTAAAAATTTCCAGGGGGTAGCTGATTATGTCAAAAGTTCCATAGAAAAAGTGAAAAAAGATGGTTTCGTGGAAACCATCTTTGGCAGAAAAAGATTCATACCGGAAATCAATTCTTTGGATCCAAGATTGCAAAGAGCGGCCGAAAGAATGGCAATTAATCATCCCATTCAGGGAACGGCCGCTGATATCATAAAAATGTCTATGATTGAATGTAATAAAATAATTGAACTATATAAAAACGAAGTGAAGATGGTTCTACAAGTGCACGATGAGCTTCTTTTTGAAGTAATGCAGGATAAAATTCTGGAATTTTCTGAAAAAATTAAAAAAACTATGGAAAACGTAGCTAAACTGGAAGTTCCATTAAAGATAGACTTAGAAGCTGGAGAAAGCTGGGGAGAACTTGAAAAAATAGACTAACTTTTCAGACAAAACAACAAAAAACAGCTGTCCTGTCTTATTCTAAACTTGCTGGAGATTACAGTTGTGTTAAAATAATAGTAAAGTTATGCCCAGTAGAGGAATTTCGAACAGCTTCGCTGGGCTAATCGAGAAAATTTCGAAGAAATTTTTTATTCGAAATTCTCCTACTTGGTATGGAAAAAAATCCTATAGAAGAAGAGTCGGAAAAAAATAAGATTTTAAAAGAAATAAAACCGACTATATTTACCCGAAGGCTGACTATAATTATTTTGATAATTCTAGCGTTAGCCTTGCGTTTTTTACCTAAACCTTTTAATCAAATTGTAATTTTCAGCTTACTGGCTTTTTGGTTTCTGACAACCTACTTTTTTTCCTGGATTATTAAAAAACAAAATACTCGGCAAAAAATAGAAAATCTCCATTTTGGATATTTTGCTTTTGAGCTTGTTCTAGTAACTTTAATGATCCATTTTATCGGAGGGATCGAATGGATGGGCGCCGTTTTTTATATCTTTACCATTATTTATGCGAACATTTTTTTATCAAGGTTTTCAGGATTACTGATAACATTAACAGCTTTAGTTTTTTATACTGGCTTGGTATTTTTTGAATACCTTAAGATTATTCCTCACTATGAAATTTTTCTATTCTCAGGTCTTTATACAGACTTTTATTTTGTAATGACTACGTTAATCGCGCCCGTGTGGGGAGTTTTTATCCTAATTTCTCTTGCTACCGGTATCTTCGCCGACAGGTTAAAGGAAAGGACAAAAGAACTTGAAGATATAAAGACCACCTTGGAAGTCAAGGTTAGGGAAAGAACCTGGGAACTTGAAGAAGAAAGAGCGAGCTTAGAAGAAAAAGTTAAGGTTAGAACCCAAGAATTAAATAATCTAGTTGAAAAACAAGAAAAAATAGTCAAAGATAGGACTCAAGAGCTCCAGGAAAAAGTCGAGGAACTGGAAAGATTCAACAAGTTAGCCGTTGGTCGGGAACTAAAAATGATCGAATTGAAAAAGAAGGTTAATAAACTAGGCGGAGATTCTAGCACCAACGAAGATAAAAAATCCATCTTTTAATCTAAATATATTTACCCCATTAGAAAGGATGAGACTTTCTAACGGGGCTTACAAAATGCGGTCAGAAAAAAACATCGGAAAAATTGAAGAAATCACTCTTTCTGAAAGTCACACTAAAGATTTGTTTAACTTTTTTCCCTTACCGGTATTTTTAGTCAGTTCAACAGAAAAAATTTTGGAGGCAAATCCAGAATTCTGTAAAATCACGGAGTACTCCCTTGAAGAAGTGGCTGGAAAAAATATTAATATTTTTTTTGAGGAAAAAAAGCTAAAGAAAATATTGGAAGAATCCCTAGAGAAAGGATTTGTGCAAAGGAAAAAAACTAATATTATTACAAAAGAAAAAGGGAAAGTCCCTGTCAGCCTATCAGCTAAATTAATAAGGGATAAAGAAAGCACAACTTCAGGCTACCTTATAATACTGTTTGATTTAAGCAATATTCAGAAAACGGAAGAGGAGATCAAAAATACAAGGCTTGCTCTTTTAAATATGCTGGAAGATACAGAAAAAGAAAGAGGAAGAGTTGAAGAGGAAAAGAATAAAACCTTAGCTATTATAAAAAATTTCACTGACGGGCTTTTAGTCTTTAACAAAGAAAATAAACTTTCTCTCATCAGCCCTCAAGCTAGGGATTTCTTGGGAGTTGAAGAAAAAGAAATAATCGGGAAAAGCACTTCTGAGCTTATCAAAATTCCGGTTTTTAGCGAATTGATAAATCTTTTTGGCGAAGAAATTAAAAAAGTTTTTCGAGAAGAATTGTCTTTAAAAGAAGAGAATTTAGTTTTGGAAGTGACCACTGCCCCTTTCTTCCAAGGAAAAGACAAATTAGGTTCTCTAATTATCTTGCATAATATTACGAGGGAAAAATTAATAGAAAGAATGAAGACAGAATTTGTATCTCTTTCTGCCCATCAGCTAAGAACTCCTCTTGCAGCAATCAAATGGACCTTAAAACTATTCTTAGAGGGAGATCTCGGCCAGGTGACTAAAGAACAGCGAGAATTCCTAGAGAAAACCTATAAATCCAACGAAAGGATGATTGCCTTGATTAACGACCTCCTAAACGTAACCAGGATAGAAGAGGGACGATATATTTTTCAACCATTATTTTATGATATTACTGAAGTCACCCAATCAGTGATAGATTTATTTAAAGAAGAAATTAAACTTAAAAATATAAAAATTGAGTTAAAAACGCAAGGAGAACTGCCCAAAATATTTATGGACCAGGAAAAAATAAAACTGGTTATTGAAAACTTTTTAGATAATGCAATAAAATATACTTTCCCGGGAGGAAAAGTGACACTTTTCATAATTCGTGGTACAAATGAAATAGAAGTCAGAGTCCAGGATACGGGGGTGGGAATACCCAAAGACCAGCAATCAAGAGTATTTACTAGATTTTTTAGAGGATCGAACGTATTAAGAATGGATACTGAAGGATCTGGCTTAGGCCTGTTCCTTGCAAAAAATATTATTGAGGCTCACGGAGGAAAGATTGGGTTTGAGTCGGAAAGCGGGAAAGGCTCAACTTTTTACTTTACTCTTCCCTTAAAAACTACCAGAATTAAATAATATGTCAAAAATACTATTAATAGAGGATGAGGAAATAATGATAGAGCTCCTTCAAAAAAAATTGACTCAAGAAAGATATGAAGTTTTAGTGGCACGGGACGGAGAAGAAGGCCTAAAATTGATGAGAGAAACCTGGCCTGATCTGGTATTATTGGATCTTGCCCTGCCCAAGATGAACGGATTTGATGTTTTAAATGAAATAAATAAAAACTTATCTTTAAAAAAAATACCAGTAATTATAATTTCTAATTCCGGCCAACCAGTCGAACTTAAAAAAGCCCTGAGATTGGGAGTCAAAGATTGGCTGATAAAAACAGAGTTTGAGCCTAAAAAGCTGTTGGAAAAAATAATAAAACAAATCGGCAGGTGATCAAAAATTTTCGTAATTTTAAATAATTCATGAGCCTCTCCGGCCTAAAGACCGGGAGTCTCTCGGTAAGGTATTAATATTTAAAAACCAATAAAAATATATGGCAAAAAACATTCTCATTGTTGAGGATGACAAAATATTAAGAGAACTGATATCTCAAAAATTAGTGAAAGAAAACTATAAAATTTCTGTTGCAGTTGACGGTGAGGAAGGCTTAAAAAAAACTAAAGAAGAAAAACCTGATATTGTTTTACTTGATCTAATCTTGCCGGGAATAGATGGATTTGGTGTTCTTGAAGAGATAAAAAAAGATCCGGAAATAAATAAAATTCCGGTAGTCATATTGTCTAATCTCGGCCAGAAAGAAGAGATTGAAAAAGGAATGAATCTGGGTGCAGCTGACTATTTGATAAAAGCCCATTTTACTCTTAGCGAAATAGTGGCAAAAGTAAAAACTATTTTAAAATAAACCTCTCTAGCCTAACGGCTGAGAACTTCTTGGTAAAGTATTGATATTTAAAGACCAATAAAAAATCTATGTCCCACAAAATTTTAATCGTTGAGGATGATAAGTTTGTAAGAGAGCTGATCTTCCAGAAACTTGCTGAGGAGAAGTTTGACGTTTTTGCCGCAAAAGACGGAGAAGAAGGAGTGGAAAAAGCTGAATCTGAGAAACCCGACCTTATCCTGCTTGACCTTATTTTGCCCGGGATAGACGGTTTTGAAGTAATATCAAGAATAAGAAAAAATAAAACCATTGAATCAATCCCAATAATAATTCTTTCAAACTTGGGGGAAAAAGGAGACGTAGACAGAGGAATTAAATTAGGAGCTAATGATTACATGATAAAAGCTCACTTTACTCCAAAAGAAATTGTTGAAAAAATTAGAGGAATTCTAAAGTAATATGCCCAGTAGAGGAATTACGAATTGGTCGCTTCGCTTCCTGCAATTACCTCATAATCAAACGAACAGCTAATACTGGGCTAACGGAGAAAATTTCGAATAAATTTTCTATTCGAAATTCTCCTACTGGGTATGCCGGAACTTCCGGAAGTAGAAACAATTGTAAGAGATTTACCGAGCACATAACGCCTTATGTGCTCGATTTATTATATTAATAATAATAAATAATATGCCTGAACTACCCGAAGTCGAAACAATAGTGCGTGATTTACGAAAGAAAATACTCGGCAGAACAATCGAGAATGTTTGGACTGATTTTCCAAAATCCATAAAAAAACCGGTTAATTTTAATGATTTCAAAAGGAAGGTTAAAGGGAAAATGATTAAAAAAATCTGGAGGAGGGCAAAAAATATTATTCTCGACTTGAGCGACGGGTATTCGCTGCTAATCCACCAGAAAATGACTGGCCATCTATTGTTGGGAAAATGGGAGCTAGAGAAAGGAAAATGGAAAGCAAAAATACCAGGCCCGATAGGAGCAGACCCAATGAATAGATTTTTGCACTTGATTTTCTGGTTAGACAATGACTGGCAACTGGCCTTATCTGACTTAAGAAAATTTGCCAAGGTGGAACTATGGAAAACCGAAGAACTAGAAAATTCTGAAGGAATGAAAAAGTTAGGACCAGAACCTCTAGAAAAAGAATTTACTTTCAAAAAATTTAAGGAAACCCTTCGACCAGCTCAGGGCAAGAAAGGTAAGATAAAACAAGTTCTGATGGACCAAGCGATTATATCCGGTATCGGCAATATATATTCTGATGAAATTCTATGGCGTGCTAAAATCCATCCTTTTAAAGATATCTCAAAGTTATCAAATAAAGAGCTGGAAAAAATTTATAAAACAATAAGGGAACTTTTGCCTTTGGCAATAAAGTTGGGCGGTGAATCAATTTCCGATTATCGCAGGCCTTCAGGAGAGAAAGGATATTATGATAAGGAAAGAAAAGTTTATCGTAAAGAAGGAGAAAAATGTCCTGTTTGCGATGGAATAATAAAAAGAATTAAAATGGGAAGCAGATCGGCACATTTTTGCCCGAAGTGTCAAAAGATATAACAAATAAGGTTCGAGTCCGGTTAGCCACCCCAAATTAGTTTTTAGTTGTTAGTTATTAGTTATTAGTTAACTTTTCTAGGCGGCCTGCCCCGTCGTGTCCTGAGCTTGTCGATGAACTACTACTGGGGTTTTTTGTTTACACTGAATTCATTGAAGTGGTAGAATAAAGGAACACTTAATAATTAACAAAAATAATATGTCATTTATTACTAAAGGAAAAACTAATTGGAAGTTTTTATTAATTGTAATTATCTTAGCTATTATAGTTGGTGGAGGAGTTTTGTTGTATGCGAAAAAAACAGAAAAACCTTATCAACTGTCTGAAACACAAAGAACAGGAACAGATGAATTGAAAGTTTATAAGGACGAAAAATATGGATTCGAAATTCAATATCCAAAAGAGTGGTATGTTTATTATAGTGATGGTTTTTTATGCATCTCTACTTTTGATAAAAATCAAAAAGAAAAATATTATGGGACGGATGAGCATAAAAAATTAGGAACAAATTATGCTTCAATTTTTATAAACTACAGTGAAAATAAAACACTTGAAAGTTGGGTTAGTTCTATTGAAGGACTTTTTAATAGAAGACCTAGTTTCGTAAAAGAGAATTTCGACAAGAAAGAAGTTACCATAGCAGGCGAACGAGGCTATCGTTTATTTTTTCAAGGAAGAGATAATGTTTTCGAAGAAGAACAGATTGAAATTTTCTATATATTCCCCAAAAAAGACGGGAGTGGAATATATTTTTTTGAAGGTAAGTTTGTTGATGAAAACAAGAAAGTCTATAATGACTATGCCAATAAATTTGATGAGATGATGGGAAGCTTTAAGTTTTGAGAATAGATAACCCCTTAAAACAGGTACGAACCCTTCGGCTCAACTCAGGGTCTTCGACATCGTACGCCAAGGGACCCCTTCGACTCGATTCGCTCGCTCAGGGTAAACCTGACAAAAATCGCCAATCAGGTTTACCCTGTTAAATAATTTCGCTTTTTGCGAAATTCCCGCACAGCGGGATTTAACTGGGTAAACCCCGTAGGAAGTTAACTTTTCTTCTGGGGCGACCTGCCCCGTTAGAAAGCTTTGCTTTTTAATGGGGTTTTTGCAAACCGGTCGCTTTAGCTATCTGTAATTGCGGAGCAATTAAGGGTAGAATAAAAAAAAATGATTAAAAATCATATTATAAACACAGAAGACTTTGTTTTTTTGGCGGCAGCCCTTTTTTTGTTAATTGTAATTTTTCTGCCTGCTGTTTATATTTTACGTGATTCTGCCACAGCTAAGAATTTTTTTACTTCTGAAGTCATAAAGTCAATATTATTATCTGTTGAAATCGGTTTAGCAGTCACTTTTATTAATATTATTTTTGGCTTGCCATTGGCTTGGATATTAGTAAGAAGCAAATCAAGAATAGTTAAATTACTGGATGGTTTAATTGATCTTTCTTTGATAATTCCAACCGCGGCTTTGGGTCTTTCTATATATTTGTATTGGGGCAGCAAATTTGGATTAGCCAGATTATTTGGATTGGAAGGCGGTATTTTTTCCAAAGGTCCATTTTTGATCATTCTCTTGCATGTTGTCTTTACCTTGCCCTATATGATAAGGTCTATTAGTGCTTCAATTATTAAAATAAACCCAGCCTATGAAAGAGCCGCGCTAACCTTAGGTGCAAATTATTTTACAATTTTTCGAAGCATATTCCTGCCCTTATTCAAAGAGGGTATTATAGTCGGTTCTGTTCTGTCTTTTACCAGAAGTTTATCGGAAACAGGAGCCACAATGTTAGTGGCAGGGGCATTTACTACTGCACCGGTTTTGATTATCGGATTAAAGCAAAGTGGGCAAATTCCTCAGGCAGCCGGAGCGAGCGTTGTAATGATACTGAGCGCAATTACTATTTTATTTTTGTCTAAATTATTTTTAGGGAATAAAACCACTAATTTTGAGAAAGCATATCCCAATTTTGAAAAATCTCTTTTAAAATTCAAAACATTAAAAGATATTGTCTTGGCATTATTTTTTATTTTTATTATATTTTTGCCGACCATTTATCTGATAATTTTTAACTTAACTAAATTTGTTTTTCCAACTGCCAATGTTTTAATAAAAAGTTTATTTATTTCCTTCAGCATTGCTTTTATAGTCACCTTGATTAATTTATTTTTTTCGATACCGCTGGCCTATTTGATCAGCCACAATAAATATCGGATCGGAAATATTTTAGATATTTTAAATGACATTGTTTTATTGGTGCCAACAAGCGCCTTAGGGCTTTCTCTGCTTTTATTTTGGCAAAAATTTTTCTCCCATGAATTTTTAATATTAATTTTGGCTCATCTTAGTTTTACTTTTCCTCTAATGGTTAAGCCCCTGACAGCCGCTTTTAAAAATATTCCTATGTCGTTGGAAGAAGCTTCTTATTCCTTGGGCGCCAGTAAAGTAAAAACTTTTAAAGAAATCTTATTACCTTTGATTAAACCGGCTTTAATTGCCGGCTTTATCATGGCTTTTATGCGCAGTCTTTCGGAAACAGGGGCCACATTAGCTATAACCAGCAATATTAAGACCATTCCTATTTTTATAGTTGAACTGGTAGGGAAAGGCCAAATTAATCAGGCTGCGTTCGTCTGTATGATATTATTTGTTGTCTCTATTATCTTCTTAGCGATTTTAAAATATAATAAATTTAGCAAGGATTATTTTTAAAAACATGCCTAAAATTAAAATTATTAATTTATCAAAAAAGTTTAAATCCTTAAAAAAAGATAAGGATATTTTGGCTCTGGATCAAGTTAATCTGACTATTGAAAATAATAAGTATAACACGCTACTTGGTCCTTCCGGCTGTGGAAAAACTACTTTGCTTAGGATTATTGCCGGATTAATTGAACCTACACAGGGTCAAGTTTTATTTGACGGAAAAGACATGAGAAACATCCCGACTCAAGATAGGAATATCGGTTTTGTTTTTCAAGATTTTGCTATTTTTCCTCATCTTGATGTTTGGCACAATGTCAGTTATGGGCCAGTAGTAAAAGGGTGGCCGAATGAAGAAATCAGAGAGACGACAAAGTCAAACCTAAAGATGGTTGGACTTTTGAACAGAGTTAATGCTTTGCCCATCGAACTCTCCGGCGGTATGCAGCAAAGACTGGGCTTAGCCAGAGCTCTGGCAACAAAATCTAAACTATTGCTTTTGGATGAACCGCTTTCTGCCTTAGATACCAAGATTGGGACAGCCTTGAGGTACAAATTAAGAGAGATAGTGAAGAAACATCAATTGACCGCCATTCACGTTACCCATAATCAGGAAGAGGCAATGACTATTTCAGATAATATAATTTTAATGAAAAAAGGAAGAATTGTTCAGACTGGTTCGCCGGAAGAGATTTATAATAGGCCTAATTCTATTTTTGCATCTAATTTTTTAGGCCAGTGTAATTTTTTTCCAGCGCATAAAATATCTGACTACCAAGCCGATTATCACGGGAAAAAAATCACTGTAGCTGAAAAAATAGAATCAGAAAATGTAATTTTAGGCGTCAGGCCTGAAAAAATTCATCTTGAACCGAAAATAGACGAAAAATTAATTTCCGGTAAAATTGAATTGATTAATTTTTTGGGGCATCTTTTTGAATATAGAATTAATGTCTATGGCCAAACAATAACAGCTTATAAAAGAATTAAAGAAGAAAAAATTAAAGAGATTTTTAAAATCGGAGATACGGTGTCTTTGTGGTTTTACCCCGAAAATATATTTATATTCAAAGAACCGGAAAGCTTTGAGGAAGAATTAAGCCCGGAATAAATTCAGGAAACAATCGCCCTTCGGGCGATTGTTTATTAGAATCAAATTGGCTTTAATGTATTGTGGAAATTTCTTAGAAATCATATGATAATTTAATCAGTAGTTATATAAATAATAACAACTACAAAATATGATTATAGAAAGTCTTTTTTGGGGAATTATATTATGGTTCGTCGTCCGTTTTATCCTGACCGGATTTTATGTTGTAGAGCAAAATGAGCGGGCAATAAAAACCGTATTCGGACGCGCTAAGCGTCTTGGTCAGGTGACCACGCTCGACGATCCGGAATTTTTTAATTCACTTAATGAAGATGAGCGGGACAGATATAAATTTCCGCAGCTGCAAGTCATTAAGCCTGGGGGGCCGTATTTTAAATTTCCCTGGGAAAATGTTTATAAAGTTCCGGTAGCGACAAACTTAGTAAGCATAGCTTTTGACCCGGAAAATCCATTTGTTAATGATCGCAACACTGTTTTGCAAGCTGTGACTAAAGATCAGCTTAATATAAATTTAAAAGGGCAGCTACGTTATACGGTTTCAGAGCGTAATCTTTATGCGTATCTTTTCGGTGTCTGGAATCCCATTGCCCACGTGATGGGTTATTTTATATCAATACTCAGAGAACGTATCGCTAATTTTGAAGCTCCAAAAAAAATTAATTCAGAGACAGGTTTAATTCCATCTTCGCTGCCGGGCGTTTATGGTATTTCCATAAATGATCTTAGAAAAAATTTGGGTGATCTCAATCGCCATATGGAAGAAGAATGTAAGTCTTCGGCCGCCCGTTACGGTATTGCGCTCGACGCAGCTCTTATTACAGACATTGAACCTCCAGAAGAAGTGGAATCGGCACTGGCCGCTATCAATACCGCTCATAATCAGGTTTCTTCAGAAATAAGTTTGGCACAGGCTGGGGCTGATCAAAGAATAGTACAGTCAAAGAAAGCAGTAGAAATCGAAACTTTAAAAGCCCAAGCAGAAGTCCAGCTTTTAGACCAGTTTTCAACACAATTGAGTGAAATAAAGGCCGGGGATAAAAAAACATTGCCCATTTATTTGCGCAATGTAAGGCTTGCCCTATTATCAAAAGCTAAAAGAATTATCTTAGAAAACAAAAAATAATATGAATACTTTTATTTCAATATTAACAGTTTTCTTTTCACTTTTTGTTTTTGAGGTTGTTATACGTGTTTTAGGAAAGTTATTTGGTTTTTATGCAACCATCCAGGAAAAAGAAGCTCGGGTTTATATATTATTCGGCGATATCATAGGGGTTATTGATAAACCGGGCTTACATTTCCTTTGGGCTGAACTTGGCTGGAAGGCATTTTTTGTAAATTGGTTAGGAAGATCATACAACCGCAATTTAGGTCTTGCCCAGGAGTACTTAAGAAGCATACCGGTCAACTCCGAAGAAGGAACTCCAATGGGAATTGGCGTATGGTGCGAAATGTTTATCTCAGATCCTGTAGCTCATATTTTCAAAAATGTCGATCCCCAGGGATCGCTTTCTGCCAATGTCAAAAATGCGACTATTAAGCACTTAAGCAATTTGCCGCTTTATGAAATGCTGGTCAACCGCCACCCTATGAGCCAAGCAGTCAGAGAAGATGTTTCGCCTGAGTCCAGCCAATGGGGTTACAAACTAGGATCTGTTTATATCCGAAAAGTTCATTTTCGCGACGATGAAATGGTAAGGCAGATAGAAGGAAAGGTGGTAAACCGTTTAAGACAGGTCACGTCAGCAATAAAGCAAGACGGGTTAAACCAGGTTAATATAATAAAGAGCAAGGCGGAGCAGGAGGCTTCAGTGGAGTTTGCCAGGGCAGCGAGTATGAGGCCAAAAATAGTGAGCAATACCATTCAAAAAATTTCCAAGGATCCGGAAGTACTATCGACGATGTTTGATATTCTTGAATATCAAAGGATAACAGAAGGGGATAATGATCTCACTTTAATTCCCGAAGGCTCAAGAAATAATATGCTCACTCAATTATTAGCTGCGGAAAAAAGAAATAATTCTGAGCCTAAAGTTACACCACCTAAAATTACTTCGAAAGAATATCCGGCAAGCAAAACCAAATATTAATGCTTCAATAAAAGCGGGTTAAAGCCCGCTTTTTAAATTACAGAAACTGAAGGTTAGTTTATTTAAAGTAAGAAAGGAAGCAGTATGACGAGAGTTTTTCTCTCGGAGTTTTGTTGTATAATTGATTAATATGATTATTTTTCTATACGGAGAGGACACATTTAGGTCTTCGCAAAAACTGAATGAAATTATCAGCCATTATAAAGAAATCCATAAAAGCGGATTAAATTTGAGGTTTGTTGATTTAGAAAAAGAGGATTTCCAAGGGTTCAAAAACGAGGCCAAAACCATATCAATGTTTGATGAAAAAAAATTGATAGTTTTGAAGCATGTTTTTTTAAATAAAGAATTTCAGGAGGATTTTTTGGAAAACAGCAAATATTTTATAAATTCTGAAGATGTTGTCTTGTTTTTTGAAGAGGGGGTGCCGGAAAACAAAAAATTCTTCAAGTTTTTAGAAAAGAAAGCAAAATCCCAAGAATTCAAAATATTAGAAGGATATCAGTTAAAAAACTGGATCAGGAAAGAATTTGAAAAATACAAAGCCAGAATAGAAATTAATGCCCTGGATCAATTAATTGAATTCGTGGGTAACGATCTCTGGCAGATGGAAAATGAAATAAAAAAATTATCAAGTTTTAAAAATGGAAAAACAATCAAGAAAGAAGATGTCGAAGTTTTGGTAAAATCAAAAATTGAAACAGACATTTTTGAAACAATTGAGTCTCTGGCTTCAAAAAATAAAAAGAAGGCTTTGGAACTGATACACCAGCACTTGGAAAAAGGAGATTCCCCGCTTTTTCTTCTTTCGATGATTAATTTCCAATTCCGAAATCTTTTAATAATCAAGGATTTAATTGAAAAAGGAAAACCCTACTATGCTTTCCAGAAAATAACCGGTCTCCATCCTTTTGTCATAAAGAAAAGCTCTTTCCAGGCCCAAAGATTCAGCCTTCAAGAATTAAAAAAAATCTACCAGAAGATTTTTCAAGCAGACTTAAACATCAAAACCGGGAAATTAGATCCTCAAACCGCGCTTGATTTGTTTATAGCAGAAATTTAAGTTATCCTTTAAGCTTATTAATAAGCTTGGAAATCCTGGATTTCTTTCTTGAGGCAGTATTTTTTTTAATAACTCCTTTTTTAGCAGCTTTATCAAGGGCTTTAAAAATCTTTGATAACAAAGCCTCGGCTTCTTTAATCTTTTTCTGGGAAACTAAACTTCTCACCTCTTTTAAAAGGCTTTTCATTTTATCCAGATAAACCAAGTTTCTCGTTCTTTGCCTTAAACTCCGACGATGCGCTTTTTTTGCTGATTTTGTAATTGCCATAAAAAATTAATTCAAAATTATCAAGAGACTGGAGTCGTGAAAACTAAGTCTTTATCTTTCAGTTTTTTTCTTTTCCTAACATTTCTGCGAGTTTTTTACTTGTTCTTAACAAAGTTTCTTTATCCTCAGACTTCTTAGACTTTTTTAATTTTTCCATTCGTTTCTTCACTTCTGAAATAATTTCCGGATCCTCAAGGTTTCCTGAATAATCCAGAGAGTCTATAGCTGGTATTAAGTCACCAGCCTCTAAAGCTGCTTTACCAAACCCTCGGAGATGAATCCGGGCATTTTCCTGGCTTTCTTCTATGCTTTTTCTACGTCTAGAGACCTTTTCCAGATTCCATCTTTCGAACCTTTCTATTTCTGATCGTTTTGGTGGGTTGGAAGATTCTCCTTCTTTTAATTTTCCCCAAAATTCTGCCTGACCTTTTACCTCATTGGCCTGTCTTTCGGAATCGCTCAAATGAGCATTTAACCAACTGTTGAATTCTTCGATATACTCTTCTCCATCCTTAGCGCCAACTACTCCCATCATAAATGGTTCTTCTATTCCTTCCTTTCTAGATTTAGGAGAAATAAGCGAAGGAGCCCTGCCCCCATCAAACAAAATAGAATTTTTTAATCTTTTAAGTAATTCCACGGATCTTAAATCTTTTAAGTCCGGAGAAATTTTCTTGCTTGCAAACTTATTCCATTCTTCTACTAAGTCCTTATCTCCTTCTCCGTGCCAAGCGACCGATAATCTACTTTGCTTTTCAATCAACTGGTAATTAATATATCCCTGATCCTCAAGACCTATTTCATATCTTTCCTGTTCCCAGTTTTCTCTCTTTTCTCCTTTTTCCTTAATCTTTTTTTCTATAGCCTCTATCTCTTCTGTTCTTTCTTTTTGAATATTTCTTGCGAGATCTAAAAGTTCCTTTTCCTCTGGTTTTTCTTCTTCCCCTTTCTTCTCTTCCTCAGGTGGAGTTATGGGAGACTTTTCAGATTCGAATCCTGGCATAAAATTTAATTTTAATTAAAGATGATTTAATTATCTGATTTTCGGCCTTTTATGTTTCTATTTAATAGGGTATCAAATTTTAAAAATTTTGGCAAGTTTAAAACTTATGCTACAATAAAAAAAACTAATTTGCCTTAAATTTTTATGCCAGATTTACCATCAAAACAAGATTATAAAGAACAGGGGGAAGGGCTTCCGGAAAAAGAAACTCCCCAAACAGAAGGACCGGAAATCGAACAGCTAAAAGAAAAAGTGGCGGAGTTGGAGGTTCAGTTAAAAAAAGAGCGGGCCCCCGAAGAAAGAGAAAAAATAGTAAAGCAGGAGATTGAAAAATATCTCACCAAGATGCAGAAAATGCCGACTTTTGCCGCTCCAAAAGCTGTTCGGGATGAGACAAACGAAATAAAAAAATTCCCTTCAACCCAACAAGTAGGAGCTTTGGTTTCCCTGGTTTTTGATAAAGGATTACACGAAGCAATTTCAGTGGCTAAAGCTATTAACAATCCCGCTGTTTTAGATGAATTTCACGATATTTTGATTGATCGCTACTATCAAATCCTTATTGAGAAAGGAATATTAAAAAATTTATAACGGACTTGGTCCGATATATCAATTCCGTTGTTATAGAATATGAATTCTTTCTGGATTACTATAATCATTTTGTTTATTTTTGGAGGATTTTTAATCCTTTATTTTTTATTGCGAAAAAAGAAAGAAAAAGGATTTCTCCATCGAGGAATGAACCTGGCCCTTTTTTTAGTAACCGTACCCCAGCAAAAAATTGAAAAGGAAAAAGAGATTTCTCTGGAAGAATATTTAAAGATTGCTGAACAATTCTTTTCTTCTTTGGCCGGTATCCAGGAAAAAAGCTTGATTTCGAGATTTTTAATAGGGAATCCGGCTTTGGTCTTTGAAATCGCTGTTCCTCAAATCGGAGAAGAAATATATTTTTATGTTGCCTGTCCAAGGCCAATCGCCCAACAGGTGGAAATGGAAATTCTGGGATTTTGGCCTAAAGCCCAAATCCAGGCGGTGGCTGATTACAACATTTTTAATCCGGTTGGAAACTCAATAGGAAGTGAAGCTTTTCTGGTAAAATCTCCGGTTTTACCATTAAAATCTGCAAAAGAATTTGGAACCGATCCTTTGTCCTCTATGACCTCGGTTTTTACCAAGTTAGCCGCGGAAGGAGAGGGAGCGGCTATTCAGATTTTAATCCGGCCAAGTCAACGGCCGATAAAAAAACAGGCTCAAAACGTAATTAATCTTATTAAAAACGGCATAAAACTCGAAGAAGCAATTAGAAAGACTGGGGGCGGTAATGTTCTTGGTGGAAGCGGAGAAGCCTTAGGTACTATTCTTTTTCCGAAACCAAAAGAAAAAGAACAAGTTCAAAAACAGCCGCTAACACCGGAGGCTATGGCTGTCCAGCAAAATATTATCTCGGCAATTGATAGCAAAATCTCGCAACCTCTTTTTGATGTTAATTTGCGGATTTTAACTTCTGCCCAAAATGAGCCAAGAGCTAAAGAAATTCTGGGCCAACTTCAGGGCGCCTTTGACCAGTTTAGTTCTCCGGTTTTAAACCAAATCAGATTTAAAAAACTATCAAAAGGACAACTAAAGAAATTATTTTATCGTTTTTCTTTCCGAATTTTCAACGAAGATAAAGTTTTAACATTATCCTCAGGAGAAGTGGCAAATATTTACCACTTACCCTCCCCTGCCTTGCTAACGCCTCACATTAAATGGCTGAAAACAAAGCAAGCTCCGCCGCCAACCAACCTACCTTCTGAAGGAATAATAATAGGAAAAAATATTTTCCGCGGAGAAGAAGCAACCGTTCGGATGCAAAAAGATGACAGAAGACGACATTTTTATGCTATCGGGCAGACTGGTACCGGTAAATCTGTTTTACTGCAAGAAATGATACGGCAAGACATTGAAAACGGAGATGGGGTCGCTTTAATAGATCCTCACGGCGATTTAGCTGAAAAAGTTTTGGGATTAGTTCCCGCATCCCGAATAGAAGATGTCATTTATTTTAATCCCAGCGATATTGAAAGGCCGCTCGGCCTTAACATGCTTGAATATGATCCTTTATTCCCAGAATCGAAAACTTTTGTCGTTAATGAATTAATAGAGATTTTTGAGAAACTCTATAATTTAAAAGCTATGGGATTTGGCGGCCCGGTTTTTGAACAGTACATGAGAAATTCTCTTTTACTGATTATGGAAGATCCGGAATCAGGTAGTACTTTGATTGAAATACCAAGAGTTTTGGCTGATAAAAATTTCCGGAAATATAAGCTTTCAAAATGCAATAACATCATTGTTAAAAATTTCTGGGAATTGGAAGCAGAAAAAGCTGGAGGAGAAGCGGCTCTGGCCAATATGGTTCCATATATCACCAGCAAAATGAATATCTTTATTGCCAACGATTTAGTCAGGCCAATCATTTCCCAACAAATTTCCTCTTTTAAATTCCGGGAAATAATGGATCAGGGAAAAATCCTGATAATTAATCTTTCAAAAGGAAAGCTTGGAGATATTAATAGTTATTTATTGGGAATGATTCTTGTTGGAAAACTTTTAATTGCCACTTTTTCAAGAGCTGACCTTCCTGAAGAAAAAAGGAAAGATTTTTATTTGTATATTGACGAGTTCCATAATGTAACCACAAAAACAATTACCTCCGCCTTAGCTGAGGCAAGAAAATACCGGCTTAACATGGTTTTCAGCCATCAGTTTATCGGCCAGCTTGACGAAGATACCAGAAAGGCAATTTTCGGTAATGTCGGCTCAATGCTGACTTTTCGGGTAGGCCCTGATGATGCTAAATATCTTGTTGCCGAATATGGGCCTGTTTTTGATGAGAACGATTTAGTTAATCTGGATAATTACAATGCCGGATTGAAGCTTTTAATCCGGGGCGAGACATCAAAACCCTTTAATATTGTTACCTTCCCGCCAGCCAAAGAAAACTTAGAAGTTAAGGAGCTGATAAAAAATTATTCCCGAATAAAATACGGCCGGAACCGAAGCCAGGTTGAATCAGAACTCCATCAAAAGCTTCAAAAAAGTTTCGGTGTGGTAACTCCGGACATTAAACCTTCAACAGCACCACCAACTCAATCAATTCAGCCACCTCCGCAAACAAAATAAACTTCTAAAAAAATATGCCATCACCTGAAAAATTATCAACAACACCTCCTGATAGTTCTCAGAAAACAGAAGAGGAGAAAGTCGTAGCAGACGTATCCCCAACGAAAGAAGTAACAGAACAAACACAGAAAGAAACGTCAGAAATAACTTTAGGGCAGACGCCAGCTGAAAAACCAGAAGAAAAACAATTGGACAGGCTACCTGATGCATTGTTGACTGAAAAAGAAAAAAGAGTAGAAGAATTTAAAACAGATATTAAAGATCTTACCTTGCAAGTTCAGAATGATAATCCCCTGGTTGCGGAAGAACTCCATCTCAATGAACAAGTATATATAGGAACAGATGCTTTTCATACTCAAGAAAAAGTTCAAAATGACATAAATATGAACGAAAGACTAGCACTGCAGCGCAAATCGGAAACGGGAATTAATGGGGAACTATGTGAAATGCATCTAACTCTAATTTTTAATAAGTTCAAGGGAGAAGATTATGAAGTTTTAAGGACAGCGAGAAGCGATGATAACAAAAAAAGAGGTGATATTCTTATTAAAAGTAAAAAAACAAATGAGGCTTTTGTAATTGATGCAGCTAACGGTGAGGAAGAAAGTGGTAATGAAGAAGAAAATAATAGAATTAAAAGAAAGATAAATAGAATCGAAAACGAACAAAAAGGATTAGTTAATATAGATTATGGATTAAAATTTGAAAAAGATGGGAACAAAACAAAGGTGGTACCATGCAAACTTGAAAATGTTCCTATCTTTTATATATGCCTGGATGATCCACGATTAGAATATAGTACAAAAAATTATAATCATTCCTTAACAGAAAAATCGAATACTGACATTGAAGATCAAAATCTTTTTATTTCAAAATTAGTAAAGCTCATGGCGAAAATGCGGAAAAAATACCCTTCTCTCGAAAAGTATTATAAGCCACTAGATAATGGCTTTTTAAAAAAAGACAACGATACTATTGAGGCTGTTGAAAAAGCAAAAGAAGAGTATGAAGAAGAACTTGAAAAAGAACTATCGGGAGATGAAAAAAAAGAAGAGAGAGCGCTTAAGGTAAAACCAAAAAGCACACTCAAGTCTCACTCAGAAAAAATAACGCCAGAGCTTCGAGAAATTTTAAACAAAACTAGACAAAAAAAGATAGAACGCCCAGAATAGAAATAATAGACTCTTCAAAGATTAAACTTGACAAATAAAAATAGAGGCTCTATAATGACAATACTATATTAAATGGGAGGGAGAAAGAACGGTAGCTATTTTTCCTTTACTGGAAAAATTATTTTGGGCGATTCAATATCAAACCGCAGATAAAAGAAGGCGTAATATAGGTATTCTATTGTACATTTTAAGAGGAATACTTGAAGAATGGCTTAAGGACGCGCAAAAAGGGTTAGAAGATAAGTCGCTCCAGGCTGGTAAAAAAGTCAGCTCTCGCTTACTGGAAAAAGAAATAAAATATGTGCAAGAGCTAATGAAAATGCTAGAAACACTCCTGAGTGAACCAAAATCATATAGAGAAATAGTAGAAATTCTGGAAAAAGAAAAAATCTTTGAACAAATATCAAGTGCTATCAAACAGGCAGAAAATAAAGGAGAAAAAAATAACGGCCCCAACAAATATATAACATAATAAGGGGCTTTTTTTATTTAAAACTGATATAATTATGTAAATAAAGTAAATAAAACTTATGCCATTTAAAGGAGAAAAAATTGGAGAAGAGCCGAGACCTCTGGAAGAGGAAAAAACAGAAAAAGAAGAAGAAAAGAAGGAAAAAATAGAGGTAGAAGAAACGGAATTAAAAGAGCAAATACCAATTGAGCAAATTCCTGAAGCAGCGAAACAAACACTTTCAAGATTAGAGGAGGCCGGCTTTGAAGGACATTTCGTTGGAGGCTGTGTCCGCGACCTTTTGCTCAAGCGAGAACCGAAAGATTGGGACATAACAACCAATGCTGACCCGGAACAAATCCAAGAAACATTTCCTAAAAGTTTTTATGAAAATAAGTTCGGTACGGTCACGGCTATTACTGGAAGCGATAATCCTGCCTTGAAATTGATTGAAATCACTCCTTACCGAATTGAAGGAAAATATACAGACAAAAGACACCCCGATGAGATAAAGTTTGCTGAAAGGTTGGAAGATGATCTAAAAAGACGGGATTTCACAATTAATGCCCTAGCGGCAACTTTAAAAGAGGGCGAAGTTGATGTTGTGGATTTGTTTAATGGCAGGGAAGATTTAAATAAAAAACTAATCAGAACGGTCGGAGATCCACGGCAAAGATTTGAAGAAGATGCCCTTCGCTTGATGAGAGCGCCTCGTTTTGCAGTTCAATTAGGCTTTGAAGTCGAGCCCGAAACCGCCAAAGCTATAAAACAAAACGCTTATCTTTTAGATATAATTGCTAAAGAACGGATTAGAGATGAAGTAGTAAAAATAATGGAAACTCCCGACGCGGTACGCGGAATAAAGCTTTTACGATCTCTGGACCTACTAAAACAGGTAGTTCCTGAGCTCGCAGAAAAAATTGAGAAAGATGATCTTTCCCTACCCGCTTTGATCAGGGCGGTTAAAAAAGATTTTGATTTAGCTGTTCGTTTTGCTGCTTTTTTCCGAGATATAAACGAAGTAACAAAAAAGGGTGGAGAAAAACTTAAAAGCGAAGAAATCGGCAGTATTTTAAAAGATCTAAAATTTTCTGGTGATTTTGAAAAGAAAACCGTTCTTTTGTTTGAAAATTATAATTCTCTCCGCGGTTTAGAAAAATTTACCGAATTCGATGCCCGATGCCTTTGGCGAAAAATTACTGGAAGAAAAGAAGTTGATGAACAAGCCAGAAAAAACATGAAAGATCTTATAAGTCTTCGGCTTGCCGGAAACACAAAAAAAATTGACGAAAAAGAGTTGCAAAAAGTAGAAACGCTTTTAGAAAAAACCAAAAGAGACCCAATTTCTCGTACGCAACTGAAGGTTGATGGCAGCGATATTATGAAAACCCTTAATATTAATCCAGGCCCAAAGGTCGGAGACCTTCTCTATGTTTTGCTTGCTGAAGTTATTGAAAATCCAGAAAAAAATAAAAAAGAATATTTGATCTCACGCGCGAGAGAACTTCATCAATTGAATAATAAAGATCTGGATAGGTTTAGAAGTATTTGCGAAGAAAAAATAGATGGGAAAAAAATTGATGAGTCAATGCAGGAAAAGTCTAAGAAGATAGCTTCAGAAGAGACAGAAACGCGTAAGGATATTTTCGAAAAAGAGGTACTTTCTTCGGAAAATTTTGAAATTCATTATGATAAAGGAATAAAAGAAATTATAGAACCAAATGATAATGAAAAATTTGATGAAGTCAAAGGATTTGTCGAAAATACCTTGGGTTCTAAGTGGGAAATAGGAGATCAAAAATTGAAAGTATACTTGTTTTCAGACAAAGAACAATATTCTGACTTTTTAAAAGAAAACTTTCCTGATGCACCAAAAGATAATGCGACTTTTGATAAAAAAACTAATAGTATTGCTGATTTAACAAAGTTTACAAAGAAAGAAGATAAAGAAAAACTGCTTCTGGAATGTCCTCATAAAAAAGAGGAGATTGAAAAATATTTCGAAGAGTATTCTGAAGAAGAAATTAGAAATATGGCCCGCGGCAATATGTTTTCTGGTGTCGGACATGAACTGGCCCATCTGCATCCCCTATTTGGAGGAGTGGGCAATAAAAATTCGGAAAACAAATGGGAGCAGGAAATGGTTTGCACTTTTATTGGAGAAAAAATTAGAACCAAATATGGTAACGAGCGCTTGAGAGAAGATGAATTCCGGCAGGCGCGAGAAGAACTCAAGGAACTGCAAAAACAAGGCAAACATTTTTCTTGGGAAGAGAGGGGAAAAGATTGGGACAATTGGCCAAAAGCTGAGAGATTTGTATATCCATGGCTTGAAGAAAAATATGGTCAAGAAAAATTACAAGATCTTTGGGAAACGATGTTCAAAGAGAAAAAAACTATTGCTGAAGCTACAAAAGATGTATATGGCAAAGAAGTTACCGAATTAGAAAAAGAATTTACTGAAAGTCTATTGAGTGCTGAAAAATATTCCGGTTTTCTGAAAGAAGCGTTATCTGGAAAAGAAAAAAAACGCGAGAA
>Ga0315293_10000943_pt1 | contig 27741 bp, 43 predicted proteins | sample YL17G13_20_MG_FD_203071 | JGI IMG/M metagenome (GOLD analysis project Ga0315293, IMG submission 203071) | Sediment microbial communities from Yellowstone Lake, YNP, Wyoming, USA - YL17G13_20 | ecosystem: Environmental > Aquatic > Freshwater > Lake > Sediment | place: USA: Wyoming | collected...
CACGATTCCGTCGGTGGCATCGAATGTGGTCTGGAACAGGGAGCCGTTCCCCGGCGGAATCGTGGTGATGGTGCTCACGGTCTGGAGGGTGAGCATCGAGTTTGCGTTGAGTGTGCGGGTTCCGGCGGTGAGGCCAGCGGCGACGGCCGATGCACGGATGTCGGTCACGAGCGAGGTGCCCATGTTCTGGCGCTTCTTGGCGTTGTTGCCTGTCACTGCGATGGCTGTACCAGCCGAGTCCGACACCGTGAACGAGGCGCCGAGTGCGGCGAACACCTCATAGCGGGGGAAGATCGTGGCCGTGGCGATGGCCGTCTGGAGCACCGACAGCTTGATGTACTGGATGACGGCCAGGGATGTGGCGGAAGCCCAACGGAAGGAGAACAGCGTGCCGTTGGCTGCCTGCGTGACCACGAGCGGAATGAGGATGGATTCCCGGTACTGGCCGAGGGCACCATGGTCCATCGGCCGCACCGAGACACGGGCAGCCTTGTAGAGGTTGTCGACGGCAAGAAGCTGGGTCGGCGTTACGCCATCTGCAATCAGAGCCATGGGGTCGAGTTTACCCGACCATGTAGCTGATCGGCAGGGTGCCGTACAGCGGGCCGGTCTTGTAGTCGGCCTTCACGGTGAGAGTGATCACGGCGGCAGCGCTGACGTAGGCCGATACGAACGCCTGATCCATCTCGGCCTCATCGGCCATGTGGTCGGTCGTGGCCTCGCTGCCACGGCTAGCGATGACGTGCATCAACGTGGTGGCGCCCACCGATGCGATGTTGAACGTCTGCTCCCACCGCACTCCAGTGAAGGTGACCGACGTGGTGGAGATCGTGCCACTACCACCACTACCGGCAGCACCTGTGGCCCCCATCTGGCCAGGAGGACCGGGCGGGCCTTCTTCGCCATCCTCCCCATCACGGCCCGGCGCCCCCTGCGGGCCAGTCAGACCGATCGGACCCTGTGGCCCAGGCGGGCCGGGGAAGCCGTCGATGCCGTCCTCGCCGTCGATGGCCGGATGACGCCCGTCGGCGCCGGTCAGCCCCTGTGGACCGGTAGGCCCAGGCGGGCCGGGGAAGCCGTCGATGCCGTCCTCGCCGTCGATTGCTACGTTGTACGGACCCTGCGGCCCGGTGAGTCCAGTCGGTCCCGTAGGCCCAGGCGGGCCGGGAAAACCGTCGATGCCGTCCTCGCCGTCGATTGCTGCGGCGACGGCGCCAGACTGGCCAGCGGCACCCTGAGCACCGGCCGTACCGGCCGCACCGGGTGCCCCAGGGAGTCCGGGCATGCCATCAAGGCCGTCTTCCCCGTCGAGCCCTGGCATACCCTGCCGCCCGGCGCTCGCTGCCAGTGCAGCGGTGACGTAAGTGTCGCTGACCTCCGTGAGAATCCGGTTGTTGGCACCGGCGTTGACCGACACGCCCGCACCCGTGAAGCCGGTGTTCGTGCCAGTCAGGATGAGGATGTTCCGAGTGCTGGCCACGTCGATGTTGTAGGCGATCGACCCAGGTGCTCCACCCGTGTACGACCCGAGGATGAGCGAGTCATTGCAGGCAACCAGGCCCAGGATCCCGGCTGCCGCACCGGAACCTGACGCCATGATCAGGTCGGCCTGCACGTCGAAGCCACGCAGTGTCACCCGGTCGGTGATCGTCGTACCGATGTGGGCCTTGACCTGGCCGGGGCCGGTGAAGTCGAGGACGGGGGCGGCCCCAGCGCCACCGATCTTGCCGATGTTGAAGTTGCGGACGTTGTTGTTCGTGTTCCCGCTGACGACGAGGCTCTGGCAGGACTGAGCGTCGAGGAACGTGTCGCCGGAGAGGGCGGCCACAGTGATGGCCTTCATCGTCCCGTTGAGCCGGAAGGACGAGGCGCTCGTCGTGGTCAGAGCGAGGGTCGACGGGACTGGCGAAGACACAGAGCCGGTGTACGTCGTGCTGTCATCCATGGTCACGTCGAAGTGGAATGACCCGGAGATCAACTGAAGCTGGCTACCGCTCCAGTTGGCACCGGCCCAGAAGCCGGTCCAGATCAGCGACGGCCCGTTGATCTGGATGTTCACACCGACCTTGCCGATGGCCCACCCGCAGTTGATGAGGTAGTTCATCACGCTGGACTGGCCGACTGGCGTGATGGCGTAGAACCCGGTGTCGACGGCGTGAACCTTGGACGAACCGATGGCACTGCACGAGACCACCTGGTCCTGGGAACCCTCGCCAGAAATCTTGCATGTGTGGAGGTGTAGGTCGACGTTGGTGCCGAAGAACGAACCGAGCAACGACACAGCCAGGTTGACGACGGTGATACCGATCAACGTGATCGGCGTGCTGGCGACGGCGGCATTGCACTGTGCCTGGAGATTCCAGGTCGGGTAGTCGTTGATCGGCGTCGCCTGGACCGGCGGCGAGTCCTGGTAGTGGCCAGACTGACCAGCCCCATCCAGAATGAGCGGGCCAGGGATCGTGATGGCGGCCGTGTCGATGAAGTTCGTGTTCTTGTTCGTGCTCTTGACGGCGACGACCATCGTCTTGTTGACCGTCCAGGTGGTCTCGCCAGCCACCAGGTCGGTCAGGTTCTTGTAGATGTGCGTCGAGGCGTTGCTGCTCGTCAACGACCCGTCGATCGTGGCGTCGTACAGCGTCGCCCCGCCCGCCGACAGGTTGTTGATGATCTCGTCAAAGTCACGGCGGATCTGAACCGCCGCCTGGTGCGGGATCCCCTGGACGTACTCAAAGGGCAGCCGAACGGTGGGCTGGTTCTGGCCCATGCCAGCCCCCTAGTTGCTCAGTGAGAACCCGATGCTGTAGTTCAGCGTCGTGCGGGTGCCGGTGCCGACAGGCCGGATACGCATGCGCTGGCCAAGGGTGCCCTGCACCACCTGGTTGGCGACGGCAGTCATGCGGGGGTCGAGGTTGAAGACCTTGGTCCCGGCGGCACCGGTGGCGAACGTGAACGTGGTCGCCACCGGGATCCACGTATTCGACACCGGGTCGAAGACATCCACGTTGATCGTGATCGTGTTACCGGCGCCGGTCTGCGCCGTCACGTTCAGGAGGATCTGGAGACCAGTCGCACCGACAGGGCCGAACTCGACAGCGGTCGGGTCGACCGACTTGTAGTCGGCCGACGGGATGCACGCCGAGGCAGTCTCGGGGAGCGAATAGAACCCTGAACCTGTGTGAGTGATGACCCCAGGGCCAACGAGGGAGTCGGGCATGAGTTAGACCCCGATGAAGAGGAAGTGGACCGGCGATGCCGAGAGGTCGGTGGCGTTGGCGATCTCGGTGAGACCTGTGGCGCCCCCAGCCGTGCCGAAGGCCTGGAGCTTGCCGGTCTGGATGTTGTAGATCCACTGGACCTGCACCGTCTTGACCGTAGCGTCGAGACCAACCTGGATGACACCGAGGATCTCGGCCATGCCGATGCTGTTCGGGCTGATTGCGAACCCAGCGGTGGGGTACGAGTTGTCGGGGGTGACCTTGACCAGGCGGGCACGGAAGCCCCCGAAGGACACGGCCTGCATCTGCGAACGAGAAACTGCGACGGTAGCTGCCATGCTTTCAGTATGCCAGAGGCGACTGCCGCTTGAATCCGATGCGGCTCCGGTCCTCAGGCGGGTCAGCGAAGTTGGTCGAGCAGTCGAGCATGTCTGCCCCACCGGCGAGCAGCGACTCCTTCGGCTCCTCCCCGGCGTGCTGGAGCTTGTCGTACGCCTCGGCCAGTTTCAGCACCTGGCCAGCGGTCTCGGCCTCCTCAGCGAGGCGGGCGATGGCAGCGTCGAGGGCGGCGTAAGCGGGCATACACCGAGTGTGCCAGAAGGGTACGCTCCCGTGCATGGGTAACACACGCCGTTTCAACCCCTCCCGTCGGGCCAAGGTTCTGGGCCTCAAGGTGCAGAACCACCGCCTGATCCAGCAGGTCGGCTACCTGGAAGGCATCGCTGCCGCCAGGACGGCCCAGCTTGCCGCCGCTCAGATGGAACGGCCCCCTGACCTGGACGAATGGGTGGCGACAGCCATCACGGACCTGGACGAGGCCGAGCTTGCCGAGTGGAACGCCATGACGCCTGAGGCGCAAGACGAGTTCGTGACGCAGCTAGGCGTCAGGATCAACGAGTCCAAGGCGACGCTTGACGGCGTCGAAGAGGTTGTACAGGCGCAGGAGCAGACTGAGCACTAGAGGGTGTGCGCCTGGTCCATCATCTCGGCATAGCTCTCGGGCGTCATGCCGAAGACCGGATAGCTGACTACGGGCGTTGGCTTCAGGCTCCGCTCACCACGGTCGAAGTCGCTCTGCTCGGGCGGGAACACCCGGTCGAGGCACTCAGCGGGGTCCACTGGCCTTCGCCTGTTGTGCCCTCTGCTGGGCCTGCTGGGCATGCCGACTGGCTATCTCTGTCTGCGCCTTGTGCTGGTTATTCATCTTCGCCTGGATGGCGTTGCCGACCCCGACCAACTTTCCGCCCTGGAGCGAGTAGCCCGGCGGGAGCGGGGCCTTGCCCGCCATGGCCGCCTGGCCGAACTGCATCCCAGCCATCATGTCCTGCTGGGTGGGCGGGCCGGGGTGGCCGCCGTACCCGTTCGGGCCGGGGGCCGGGAGGTGACCGGGACCCTGCATCTGCTCCTGCATGTGACCCTTGGCGGCCTGCACCGCCGCCTGCATGCGCTGGTGCATTGCCTCCTGTCCTGCCATAGGCATCGGCGAATGACCACCCTCCTGGGTGGCCGCCATGGCGTGCATGGCAGCCATCTCCTGCTGCTGCGGGGGCTGCTGCGGGGGCTGGAACGTGTTCTTGGGCACCATGTCCTTGGAACCCTGCGGCTCGTAGTAGTCACTCATGTGGCGCTGGGCGCTGGCCAGGCTATTGTGCAGCCCGAGCAGCCCACCGGCGGCGTCGAGTACGGCGTGCCGACCATCCGGGTGGCGCTGAAGCTGAACGTGTGCTGCCGGGGGCGGGCCGATGGGGGCGCCAGGAATAACTGCCATGGCTCCAGGTTACTTCAGGAGGTGCTTGACGAGCGGCAGCCCGGCGACCTTGCCGTCGGGGTCCTTCCAACCGTTCTTCACCTTGTAGTCGTGGATGGCGTCCACCATCTTCAGGCCGTAGACCGAGGACAACGGCTGGCCGGTGTACCCCTTGCGGAGCAGAAGCTGCTGCACGAAGAGCACCCGCTTGCCGTGGTCACCTACACGGATCGGCTTCACGAAGCTGGCCACCATCTGGAAGAAGGCAGCGAGCTTGCCCGGCGCCGCCAGGATCTCTGTCACCCGAGCCACGAAGGCGTCGATGGGGAACCCGTCACCGGGGTCGGTGTGGCCACCGCTGCTGGGGGAGTGGTTATCGGCGTGCTTGGCTATGCCCCGCTCAGTCGGGGCCTGGCCTGGCGCACCAGGGGCGACATGGCGTACTGGCACGTCGTACGTCTGGCACCAGGTGGCGACCTGCTGGGCCGCACGCTCCATCTCGGCCTTGGCGTATGGCGTCGTCCAGTCCTGGGCAGCGTGACCGATCATGCAGACGCTGAGGCAGGAGTGGTTGTCGCCGCCCTGCGCCCACAAGACCTGGTCGTCGGCTGCGGCAACGATGGTCGTGTTCAGGTCGACTACGACGTGATACCCGGCCTCGATGGTGGCCAGGTAGTTGACGAGGTTCTGAGCGGCGCCGAGCGTCTGCGGCCCCTCGTTGGTGTGGAGGTAGATCCGGTCGACGCCGCCGATACGAGTTTCACTGTGCATGCCCTCCATCATGGCACCGGGAGCACCGGTCACGCATGACCTGCTCTCCTGGCTTGTGCCACTGAGCGAACCGTGACCCACAGGTGGCGCATATGCGCCATACCTGGATCACTTGGAGTGCCGACGCCGATATGCCGCCGACCCCACGTCCTTCGTGTTCGGAGGGTGAGGCGAGCGGGTGCTGGTCTTCGTGCGGCCGTGCGGGTAGCCCGACTTCACCAGGTGTGCCGCCATCTGGCGGTCCTTGTTAGCTTCCTTCGGCATGGCTGAGGCTCCTTGCAAGCAAGAGGTTGCGGACACCCATGGCGCCCCAGATCAGGGACATCACGATGACCGGCGTTGAGTGGATGCTGAGACCGTAGCACAGCCATAGGACCTCGTTCAAGAGGTAAAAGGCCCACCCCCACCAGTGGCGGGGGATGAGCCAGAGACCGGCGATCCCGGTCAGAGTGAGTGAAGCTGTCCACATCTCAGTAGTCCTGACACCATCTCATCGAAGGCAGCCTCCTCGGGGGGAGTCAGGAGGCGGATGCCCGCCGACTCCCCCCGAATGACAGTCATTGTGGTCGCACGCCCAAGCTGGTTGGGCGGCGGCACCACGAAGGTGATCTTGGCGTCAGGCTGAAGGGCCATCGGACACGACCTCCAGAACACCACCGTCGAGGAAGATGGCCAGCATGAGCAGGCGCATCTTCTCCCCGGCGGCTTCTGTGAGCTTCACGTGCCTCACGTTGTCGTCGGTCGTACCAGCGAGGATCAACTCGACCGGGCGCCCGTCCTCAAACGTCAGGAACGAGGCCGACTCGACGCCGATGTTCTCGTCCAGTTCAGCGCTCCAGGTGCCCATCAGGCCGGGACCAGACGCTTGATGCGGGCGAGGAACATGATGCCGTGAACGGCGTCCTCGTTGAGGATCGTGCCCTTGCGGATCTCCACGATGGTGCCGTCCTCCAGCACCTCGTTGACCGTCACGTCGATCCGCATGTTGTCCTTGTGGCACGTGGCGTGGAACTCGATGGCGCCAGCCATTAGAACGGTGCCTTTTCAGCCTCGGTGTCGAAATCGGGGATGTCCTGCTTGATCCGTTCGGGATCCGCCCAGACCTTGAAGTCGACCGCCAGGTAGGCGGCCAGCGTCTGGCAGTACATGAAGCCGACGCTGGCAGCGTCACGGTCGTCACGCATGTCCACGTCGATGGTCTCACCCTCACCGAAGGTCACCGTTGCGATCCCGGTAGTGAGGTTGAGGCTGATGGAGCACATCTGCTCCGTGATGAGGAGGCTGTGCTCGGGCTTCTCTGTGGGGTAGGCCATCGGGGCCTCCTTCCTTTGTTCGTTGCCCGTAGCCTAGTAGACATGCGCTGTCCTGTCTGTGCCGCCCCGTTGCCGTACTGCGTCGAGAAACACATCAAGGCGTGCAGGGAGATCGAGATGGCGCTCCTCCAGGCAGAGATCACGCCAGCAGTGGAGGAGAAGCCACGGGACTGGAAGTGGGTGTGACCGTGTCCGTGTGTCCTGACTACCTACGGTGTCCACCTACTAAGCGGACACCCGGACACGGCTAGCCGACCACGACCTGGATCAGGTCTGCGTTGAAGACTGCGGTCACCCCTGGCCCAGGCCCAAGCACGATCGTGACCTGCTTGTTCGTGACCTGCGTGACGACGCCCACGATGCCGTCGATGTAGATCGGGACACCCGAGACAAGGTGTGCCTGGATGATGGCATCCTGCCCATTCGTGGCCACACCCCAGGTTATGGGTCCGGTGGGCTGTGAACCGGGCTGGTTTGCCGTGAACCGGGCTGGCGCTGCTATCCGGTATTGGGTCCGTGGGGGCAGCGACCCGGCCTGACGACGCTCCAGCCGTTCGCAAGCTAAGGCTGGCCTGCGAACGCTCCACTGGACCTGAGGCCCATCCTCAGGTCAGGGGGTCTTCACGATCGTCGCCTCCTCCACCTCACTCGGCCCAGCCGAGAGGGCGGGCAGGGCGAGCCGGTCGACGGCGGCCGTGATCTGCTCGTCCAGCCATGCGTTCTTCGCCTCCGCCTCAGGCTGGGGGCCGGTGACCACGAGCCGTGCCAGTAGCTCGATGGACTGCCGCACCTCACGAACCGAGGCGGCCGCAGCCTGGACACTTCGTGGCGTACCGTCGAGGCCCGCCTCAGCGGCATCGAGCAGGCGCACCGAACGGTCGAACAGGTCGCTCGCATACGCCACCACGGTGAGGGCGTTCTTCGCCTCAGAGACCAGGCCAGTGCTCACTTTCAGGTGGTTCTGCCGGTGCCGGTCGAGGGCCGACGTGCTCAGGCCGTAGGCCTCGCTCAGGGCGGCGAGACCAGCACCCGGATCGAGCAGCTTCCGGGAGATGTCATCCCGCTTCGGATGGGAGCACACGGTGCAGCGCTGGGGCATGGGTCCATGGTGCCAGGGCTGGACGGTTGAGCCGGTGCCGCCGTGTCCGCTGGGCCAGGGCTGACATCACCCCGGATTCCCTCAGATTGCAGGCTGTGTCCGGGTTTCTTGAGGTGTCCCTACGGTGTCCTCCTACTACCCGGACACCCGGACACGGTCACACGTCTACCAGGTGGTTATGCAGCCCAGTGCATAGAAGAGGGGAAATATGCAGAGGCCGTGCATAGCCTCCTGGCTGCCTGTTCATGGGCTTGTGCGCTTGTGAAACGTGACTTCTGTCACATCTACCGGATTTCTTGGGCGAAACGCTTCAGCCCCATACCCCTGCTCCGATACAACGGACTCAGCGTTCCTGCCAGCGCATCCAGTAGCGGCAGACCCTCCACCGAAGCGGCCAGTGTGCCAGGTGCCAGGGGAGAGCGGCGGTCCCGTACCCATTCGGAACCCGGCAGCCACCTCCCAGCCTGAGTGCGAAAAGCCGGTGATCCTGAACCGGTGCGAGGGGTGCGAATCAGCAAGGGTCGTCACTGGCCCCCGCTGCACGGTCTAGGTGACGTGCAGCCCGCAGGCAGGCCCTCACGGCCTGGTCCTGGCGCTGAGTGGTTCGCATCCCCTGGGGGTCACAAGGGCCGCACGGCCGCCGTTCTCGGCGCCGTGTTTGACGCCCGACTTCTTCTCCTCTCAGGATCCAGTGTCCCAGGGCTTAGGCCCTGGGCGCTGGTCTGAGGGCCGTCGAGCGCCAGAATCTGGCCTACGTGGAACCTGCCGTGACGGCAGGCTGACAGCGCTCCGACCCTCAGACCAGCGACGGCCTGCACACCGCAGGCGGCTGGGATCCTGAGGAGGATTTACATGAGTGCATCCCGCAAGCCCCGCACCATCGTCAGTGTCACGCCTTACGTGCGACCGGACGGTGCCAAGCGGTGCAAGGTCGAGATCGAGGACGGCGGCACGGTCACCACGGTGGCCCTGCATGACCTGACTCGTCCCGAGCTTGGTGCTGCGGCCCGCAAGCTGTTCCCGAACATCCCCGGCAACGTGTGGTTCCGTATGGACACCCCCACGGTGCAGGGCCTGATCAGGGACAACGACGAGGCCGCCGCACGTGCAGCGGTCGAGGCCAAGGGCGCCGGTAACCCGGCTCCCAAGGCCCCGGCAGGGGATGCACCCGCTACGCCCCAGGAACGTCCTCACGCTGTCGAAGAGGCAGCCGAGAACGCCCTGGGGGCCAACGCCAAGACCCCGGCAGAGCAGCTTGCTGACCTGCTGGGCCAGCTTGCGACCGGTCCCGACCTTGACTCAATCAAGGCCGAGATCAAGGCCAACGCCGACGCCACCAAGGCCGAGCTTTCGGGCCTGGTGGACGAGGCCAAGGCCACGATCCAGAAGGCGGCCGACGAGGTGCGGATCACCCGCATCGCCGTCGTCCTCCCGGACGGGGAGCGCCAGCTTCCCAAGCTCCACCACTTCCAGCTTCCCAAGCTGATTGCGGTGATCAGCGCCGGGTGTCACGCCTTTCTGGTCGGTCCTGCTGGCACTGGTAAGAGTGTCGCAGGCGAGCAGGCGGCCGAGGTGACGGGCCGTGGATTTGAGGCGATCAGCTTCGGACCCACCACCCCCACCTCCAAGCTGTTCGGCTTCAACGACGCCAACGGCAACTTCCAGGACACAGGCCTGCACCGTGCCTTCACGGGCGGCAAGGTCTTCCTGGGCGACGAGATGGACAACGGTCACCCCGGCCTCCTGGCCGAGCAGAACCAGTTCCTCGCCAACCGCTACTGCGCCTTCGCCAACGGTATGGCCGAGCGGCATGCAGACTTCGTCTACATCGCCACCGGCAACACCTACGGCAAGGGCGGGGATCGGTTGTTCGTCGGCCGTAACCAGCTTGATGCTGCGACCCTTGACCGTTTCGTCTTCATCGAGTGGATGGTGGACGAGAACATCGAGGAGCAGGCTGCGTTGGCCAACAGCACCACCGAGTCGGCTCCCGCTTGCCGGGAGTGGATCCAGACGGTGCGGCGGGTGCGTGCCCAGGTGGCCGATCAAAAGCTCCAGATGGTGGTCAGCCCCAGGGCGTCCATCGACGGTTGCAAGCTGATCACCACCGGTTGCTTCACCCGTGACGAGGTCATCGCATCGGTGCTCCTCAAGGGCGCCGGTGAGTCGATCACCAGCAAGCTCAAGGTCTGACCCACCTGGCTCCTCCAGCCTGCACAACGCAGGCTGGGGGCGGCTTCGGGGCCAATCCCGACAATGAGAGAGAGGAACCAACCATGATCGAGCACCGACGCCAGTTCACCTGGCGAGAATGGTGCGGATTCGCCCACGTCGAGCCCGCCTCCGGGTGGCAGCGTAACAGCGGCGACGATTGGGCAGGCGGCAGCAACGAGTCCGCCCTGAACATGGCCATGGGCGAGGGTTACCAGGACGCAGTCCCGGACGCCCAAGCGCTGGCCGAGGGCCTGTACGACACGGTGGCTGCGATGGTGAACCTTGAGACATTCGCTCAGGTGTTCGACGTTTCAGGCGCCGAGGTCGACATGGGCCTCTTCACTCAGGGCGTGCCCGAGTGCATGTCAGACGCCCAGCCGATCACAATCGCCCGCAGTGGGCGTGCGATCCGCATCGTGGTCGACTTCAGCTACCACTGTGGCATCCAGGAGGCCGTCGTACGGCGCCGGGGTGCTGCGGTAATGGCCCTGGTCTACGTCCTACAGCAGCTTCAGCACCCGCTGGAGGTGTGGGCGCAGCACAGTGTCACCGGCTACGGCCGGGAGCCTGAGCGGCTCACACACTTGGTCGAGGTCCAGCGTGCAGACGAACCGGTCGACATCGGCCGGGTCATGTACGCCCTGGCCCACCCGACCATGCTGCGCCGCATGTGCTTCCGGGTCGAGGATCACGAACCCGTTGCGATCCGCAACGCTATCGGGATCCCCGGCGGCCGTGGCTCCCCGTCCGACATCCGGCTGGATGACCTGGACGAGCAGGCTGGACACACCATCCTGCTCCCCAAGCTCTCCAGCAACAGCGGGTGGGACGTGGACAGCAGCGTGCGCTGGATCGAAGAGCAGCTTTCAGAAATCTTCGACCCGGAGTGATCCACCTGGGTCCTCACCCGGCTTCGGCCGGGTGGGGCGCCTTCGGGACCATCCCGAGCAAGCAACCAACGAGGAGAGTCACATGACCACCACCACCAACACCGGCGTGCGAGAGGCCCTCAGCAAGGCCCTGGGCGACATCGAGGCGGCGCACGGCGCAACCGTGCCCACCGAGACTGTCGAGCGGGTCCGCAGCTTTGTGGCCGCCCCTCCCGCCGACGTGGCCAACCCCGAGTACGAAGCCTACGGCCGTGCGCTCCTCGCAGCGTGCCGTGCCGGTGGGCCTCACGGCATCGACAACGCAGACTTCGCCGCCTGGCGTGCCCAGGCCGGTGATGTCGGTGGCAAGGGCGTAGCGGCTCAGATCCGCCTGTACCGTGAGCAGCGGCGCACAGGGATCCTGGACGTGATCGCCAAGGGCTGACACCCCGCCTGCTCCACCCTCTTCGGAGGGTGGGGCCGGGTCCGGTGCCAGACTGACATCGGAGAGAGGAAGCCATGCACACAAAGGACGGGCTGCGAATCAGCACCGTGAACACCGAGGTGGTTGCGGCCAGCGAGTGGTCACGGCCCGCCGACCGGGTGATCGTCCTGGCGCTCGCCACCGGCGTGCCGTCAGAGGATCCCGATGGAACGTGGGGCGAAGCGCTCCACCTCAACTGACGTTGACCCCCTGGGTGCCCACCTGGAGTCTCAGGTGGGCCGCCTTCGGTGCCAAGGTATGGCAACGAGCGAGAGGAGTCAGAGATGGAAGCAAGCAAGCTGACGAAGGGTGAGCATTACGCCTTCCGAACAGCCGCACGTGGCAGCCGGTACGGCAATGACTACCGGCAGCGTGTCATCTTTCTCAGGGTGATCCCCGAGGTGTTGACCGGCTATGTCGGTTACACCGAGCGGCGGAAGCTCTGCGAAAAGTATGGCGTCGGCCGTGACATTGCTGTGGTCAAGGGCAAGGCGATCCTCCTCTGCGAGTACGTCGACCCTGCGACCCTGGAGGGCAACGGGAAGACCATCCTGTGCTCACCTGGCTGCATCACGTCGACCTGGCTGACTCACGTCGAGTCGACCAGGAGCGAGCGTGAGGCACACGAAAAGCGGGTGGCCGAGCAGGCGACCTGGAAGGCCGAGCGTGAAGCTGCGAACGAGGCTGCAATAGCAGCCCTGGTCAAGCTGAACGACGACATGGTCAACCTGCTGGCCCTGAACGGTGCGTACATCCACAGCGGACCCGACCCCGTGTCGGGCGAGTGGAAGGTGGCGATCAACTACAGCGACCTGCTGGTGTTGGTCGAGAACGCAGTCGAGATGGCGGGGGGTAGGCCATGAGCCTGCGCCACGGTCATCACGAAGCGTGGATGCTCCTGTGCGGTGACAAGCTGCCCGAGGGTGCGGTCGTTCTCGACTGCACCGCCGAGCACTCGCCACCGGGCATGGTGCTGGTCACGCTCCAGAGGTCCGACAAGTCACTGGCAGAGATCACTCTGCCACGTGTCATGGTGGTGGAGGTCAACAAGGCGTAACGCAAAGCTGACAGATCAAACAAGTCCGGCCAAGTCCGGGAGATCCCCGGCACGGGTTGACACCCTGGGTGCTCCAGGCCTGCGGGCCTGGGGCCGCCCCCGGTGCCAGATCGGTAACCGGAGAGAGGAAGCCATGAGCGCACTTTGGACCGAGAGTGGCAAGCCAGTCCCGTACCCCGAAGAGCAAGAGACTCATCACGCATGGGAGTGGCGTGCGACCGAAGGTCGGCGTGAGGCTGACCGGGCCGCCGTCCGCATCCCGAGCAGCGACGTGGCGCTGTTGCTCCACGCCAGCACGCTGTTGTGCAAGGAGATCCCCGGCAGCGAGTACCACGGGATCGGCAAGGCACTGCGTGACCTGGCCGAGCGGGCGAACACGTGAGGCGCCGTGGTGGCCTCTGTCGGAAGGCAGCCTTCTGCTGTAAACGACGGGGCCACATCGGCAAGTGCAAGTCCGTGCCGGTGCATCACACCGACACATTCACCCAGCACGGCAGGGTGACTCGATAGACACCCTGGGTGTCCCACGTGCCTGTTACGGTACGTGGGACGCCTTCGGTGCCAGATCGGCGCCGAGGAGAGGAAAACATGGCATTGACCGAGCAAGAGATCACCGAGAAGGGCAGCCACCTGGCTGAGATCCACCAGGTGCTCTGCGCCAACGCAATCTGCCTCCTGGGCATCGCCCCCGAGGTGGCCAAGCACGTTGGCCAGGACGAGGCCGAGGCCTTCGCCCGGTTCGCTGCGACCACCCTCAAGCCGGTGGTCGAGGCCCTCGACAACCAGCTTTCCGCACTGCGTGAGCAGTACCTGGCCGTTCACGGCGAGGTGTCGTCGCTGGAGGACCTGCTCCAGCAGCCTGCGGCCGAGAAGCCGAAGCCCGGAGCCGGTGGCTACCTCTAGCCCCCTGCTCCGAGTGCCTGGTCAGGCCGTCGGGAACATCGTCCCACGGGGCGTGGTCGTGGACGAGGAGGGCACCCTGCTGCTCCCCGCCCGCTGCCGCTGCCACCGTGCGAACGTGTGGGTCCCGGCGTACCTGATCAGGCGGGGCAGGACACTTGGATGCCTGAGGTGCAAGAAGTCGTAACCCGATAAGCCGGGGCTTATGAGTCAATGTCGACTTGATAAGCCCCGGCTTATTTCATTTATCTCACCTGAGGACCTGAGGATTCTCGAGATTTCAGGTCCTCAGGTCGTGCCTTATTCAGGCTTATTCAGTCCTCCATGATGTAGCCGACGCAGAAGATGAAGCCGAGCACGGCCACGATGGCCGCCGGGAAGCCCAGCCACCAGCTCTGGTCGAACGCTGCGACCACAGCAGCGGTGACCATGCCCATGAGAATGAGCACGAAGGCGATCAGGCTCATGCAGCCCACGAGGGCCAACCCCCGGTCGAGGCGGTCTTGATGGGTGAGTTTGGTCACGTTGTCCTCCCGAAGGGGTGTGGCTTGTGGTTGTTCTCGCCCTGGACCTTCCACGTGTACGTGGGATCGTCCTTCATGTCCTTGAGCATCTTGGCGAGATTGGCGACGGCCTGACCGCCCTGGTTCCCCTTCTGCGGCTTCGGAGGCTCCTCGTACTGGTAGAAGACCGGGCCGTCGGGGTCGTCACCGCTGAAGCCCCACAGCTTGTAGACGTGCTCGCTGTAGATCCCGTCGTCACCGATGAAGGGGATCTCGACACGGGCGCCAGGTAGGTCATAGAACTTGTACTGCTCGCCGTCGAGCGGGCCGTCCTCCAGCCACACCTCGTAGACCTTCTTCGGGTCTTCGGGATCCCAGCGGACGAGGTCGGGGTGCTGGTTGATGTAGTCGAGCACATTCCGGGGCGGCATGAACGAGTGGTTGGCCTCGATCCACACGGTGTAGTACATCCCGCCGTCGGGCATGAGCACGTCGAGCTTCTTCGGCCGGTCGGTGCTGTTGGTCCAGTACCGCATCTCGGTCATCGTGGCCTCTTCCACGGCGAGGTGGGCGTGCGGGCGAACGTGGTGCCAGGGCAGCAGCCCTTCCAGCCGTCCTCCACGTCACGCCAGTCCACCCGGAGCCCGCAGCGGCGGCAGTACATGGCTACGTGGTGGCGCATGATACGGAGGGTGCGCTTGTCCATCACCTGAGGCCTGCTCTCTTCAGGTCGGCCCGAGCGTTCAGCAGGGCACGGTGGTCGGAAGGTGTGCCGCTGATCACGGCGGTGCCGCCCGTCGGGGAGAGCCAGCGCTCATGCCCGTTACGGGTCGGCTCGATTCGCCAGCCCTGGGCCAGCGCTCGCTTTCGGAGGGTTCGCATGCTCATACCCGTGATCATCGCAGACCCTACTTACAAGGGGAAGCGTGCTTGCACACGGTCACGGCATCGCCAGCAGGCCCACGTGGCACGCACACCTCACCGCAGCGCTTGCACCGGCCGGGGCCATGCACGGCCTCCTCGATCCCGTCGCTCACGTACACGTGGCAGGCACACTCGACCAGGACGTAGATCCGGCCGCTCACTTGCGCCACTTCACAGCCGAGAGAGGCTTGCCCTCGTAACGGCGGGCCAGGTAGTCGAGGCTGACCTGCATCATGTCGTACTCGCCGCCCCGCACGTTGTGGCAGAGGATGATGCCCCGCCAGTAGTTGGTGACCTGAGGCGTCAGGTAGTCCTCGTCGTGGATGTAGCACGAGCCAGCGACCAGGCCCAGGTGCGCCCCACGGATCGTGTCGATGCGGCCCCACTTCAGGCCCTGCTGGTGACCCATCGTGAAGCTGTGCCCGACGGACTTGAGCCGGGTCTCCAGGTTGTTGCCAGCGAGCGGGCGACCCGTCCCAGGATTCACGAAGTAGTGGGCGTACGTCACGCCGTCGATGGTGATGGGCTTCAGGAAGTCCTGCACCTCCCACACGCCGTCGGCCACCACCTGGAGGTGGTCGAGGGTGACGATGCCCTCAAGCTGGGCGTCGCTGTTAGCTGCCCGCACGATGCGCTCCTCGTGGTTGCCCATGAGGAACACCCGACGAGCCTTGACCTTGCGCCAGGGTGCCACCATGGCCTCCCAGGCGTCGTTCCCGGCGTCGATGTCCTTGATGTACCGGCGACCCTCCATGCGCTGGCTGCCCTTCTTGTCGTACGTCGACAGGGAGTCCATCGTGTGGTGGTCACCCAGGTGGACCACGGTCAGGTCGGCTCCGTCGTACTCGTCAGCGATGTACTGGCCGATCCAGCCCATGTGCTGCGTCGGCACGCCGGGCGCCACCTGGGTGTCGGGGATGATCAGGTGGACCTTGGTCTGGAACTTGGGCTTCTTCACTTGATCCCCTTCAGGAAGGCGTGTTCCATCTCGCTGACCGTGCCGTTGTTGTCGATGCTCACGTCAGCAGTGTATGCGTCGAGAGCGTGCTCCGATGGGTGGTCGTTGACCGGGCCGTAGCCCTGCCGGTAGATCCGAACGAGCGTGCCGCCCAGCTTCTGGATGGCCTTGAACTCGTTCGGGAACCTCACGTCGGTGATCACGTAGCGCTTGCCCGGCTCGATCTTCCTGAGTGCGGTCTCGACCCAGATGTCCTCGCCCAGGATGTTGCGCCCGACCTCGGTGCCCAGCCGCTGGAGAAGCTCACGGATCTCGGGCCGGTTGACCTTGGCCCAATCCCACCCGTGCTCGTCCACGAGGTCCTGGACCCTGGTGCGCTTGAGGGTGATGATCGGGTTCAGGGCGTACAGGCAGTCACGCAGCACGTCTGCGAACGAGAGCCGGGTGTAGCCGTAGTCCCGCACGAGCACGCCGCCCAGCGTGTCCTTGCCAACCTGAGCGAAGCCAACGAGGCCGACGACCTGAGGCAGCGTGCTGATCTCAGGGAGGGTGACGCCGCTGAAGGTGATCGCCCGCTGCTCCCGGTAGCTGCCGCCGAAGGCCTCACGCATGCCTGCGTACACCGGCTCCGGGTCACGGTGATGCAACATGGTCCACTCCTTCTCCAGGTCGCTGACCGGCGTCGGCGTGGGCTGGAGCGACGACATCTTGTTCGCCCTCAGGAAGGCGTGGTAGTCGTAGTCGAAGAACAGCCAGTGACCCTGCGGGGTCTTGTATGCGTACCCGACGGTCTTGCCGGTGGCCTCGGCCACGTACTTCTCGTGACCGGCGCCGGTGCTCTGCTCCCACTCGGGCAGCAGCACGATGCCGTCGGCCTCGTTGATGATCGCCACGAGATCCTGGCCGATCACCTTGTGGAAGTTGAAGCCAAGCTCCTGCTCCCAGCGCCCGATGTCGCCGTCCTGGAAGGCGGCGTGCTCCTCCATGTCAGGCACCCGTGCCCGGTCCATGTCGGCCGGGTTGATCACGTCGTGACCCTTCCGGCGTAGCACCTGTGCTACCTCATCGAAGAGCGGGAAGTTGAACTTGGGCCGATTCCTCATGGGACCGGCGACGTAGATAGTGCTCATGTCTTGCTCCTGTGCTTGGCTTGGACGATGGGTAGCGGGTCGAGAAGACCCTTGGCCGTTGGGTTGAGGAGGTAGCCGGATGCCCGTGCGAGCCAGTCGGCGTCGTCGTGCAGGCACCCAAGCTCGTAGTTGCAGGGTGAGCAGAGTAGACCACGCACGCCACCTGTCCAGTGGTTGTGGTCGACGCACGGCAGTCGGTTGCGGGTGAATGTCTTCCGGCAGAGGGCGCACTTCCCGTCCTGCGCCACGTACATGGAGACCCACTGGTCGAGGGTCAGGTTGTACTTCCACAGCGTGGGCGCCGACGGGAGCAGGAACTTGCTCGGGATCGCCACAAGATCACTCATGCTGGCTCCACTCGCTGCCGGTGAACGGCATCGGGAGGTCGAAGGGGTTGACCCCGGCGCTGATCGTGTTCAAGAGTGACAGCACCTCCAGCCCACGTCCAGCGGGCACCTCGATGACAAGCTCGTCGTGGACCTGGAGGCAGAGCCGGGCGCCGATGCGCTCCAGGTTCGGCTCTGCGATGACCATCACGTCCTTGACGAACTCACCGATGCCGCCCTGCACCTTGGCGTTGAGAGCGGTGTACGGGAAAGGCTTCTTGTCGGCCTCGGTGATGAAGCGGCGGTAGCGACCGGGCCAGGCCTTCGGGTGGATCCGCACGAAGCCGTGCAACTCGGCCTCCTTGGTGGAGCGCCGCATGAGACTGACCACGTTCGGGTACATCGCCTTCAGCCCGTCCAGGATCTTCTGAGCGAGCCGCCCGGCGCCGGGGCCAGCGATGTACTTGGCGGCCGTGACCGGCGACGTGAGGCCGTAGAAGAAGCCGTAGCCGATGTTCTTGGCGTACCGGCGCTGGATGCCGGTGAAGTCGGGGCCGAACACCCGCTCGGCCAGGCGTGCGTGCATGTCGGCACCGGACTCGATACCCTCGATGAGCACGTCCTCCTGAGCCATGCCAGCGACGACACGCATCTCAGCAGCGTTCAGGTCGAAGCCCCAAAGCTCCATGCCGTCCTCGGCCACGAACAGGTCACGCACCCCGATGAGGGTGTCGTGGCGGGGGATCGTCTGGAGGTTCGGGTCGGAGCAGGAGAAGCGGCCGGTGACCGTGCCGTGCTGCCAGAAGGTCGGGTGGACCCGGCCGTCGGGAGCGGTGAACTTCTGGAGCGGGCGCAGGTAGCTGGTCAAGGCCTTCTTCAGCTTGCGCTGCTCCAGGATGGCGAGCACCACGTCGTTATCCTCCAAGGTCTCAAGCACGGCCCTGGCTACGGTCGGGTGCTTCAGCTTCTTTGTACCGTCGCCGGGGCGAGGCCGATCACCGGTCTCACGGTCCTTCACGGGACGTACGACCTTGCCGTCCTTGCGCTTGCACTGGAGGGTGTCGAACAGCAGCACCGCAACCTGCTGCGGGCTGTTGATGTTGACGGCGTACTCGTGAACGAACTCGTTCTCGATCTCTTCGCAGCGTGCGCCGACCTTGGCGGCCAACTTCTCCAACGCAGTGTGGTCGACCTTGATGCCGTTGTCCTCCATCCTCAGGAGGACGCCCAGCACCTGGTGCTCACGCTCGACGCCAAGCTCGGGGTTGCCGTACGTCATCGGGTGTGCCAGAAGCTGAAGCTGTACCTCACGCAGGCGCAGGGTTAGCTCGGCGTCCTTCGCCCCGTACTCGGCCGTGTCCGATGCGGTGACCTTGTCCCAGCCGCCACGCTCCTTGACAACCGCCCTCATGGCGTCCAGCTTGCCCTCGCCCAGGTGAAGCTGCGCCTGCGGGCCGAGAGAGGAGGAGAGGTTCTCGTCAATGAGGAAGGCGACGACCTTGGTGTCGTAGAGCTTGCCGAACTCCGGGACGGGGAAGAACTTCCCGCCGTCCTTGCGCCGGGGCAGGCCCCTCAGGAACCTCAGGTCGAACTTGGCGTGGTGGTAGACGTAGATCGGGTCCACGTCGTGGATCGCCTGGCACAACTCGACCAGGCTCAGGAGCGGCAGGTTCGGCCCCATGCCGTCGGGATATGCCACCGGTACGTAGTAGCTGGTGACGATGCTCAACTTCTCGCTCGGCTTCTCACGGAAGGAGAAGCTGAAGCCACGGATCGTGTCGCCCTGGTACGGGTGCAGGCCGGTGGTCTCGGTGTCGACGGCGATGGGTGTGCCGGTCGGGAGTCGCTTGATGTGGTCGATGACGTGGCCGACGTTGGCGACCGTGACCATGTTGCTCACCGGATCTCCACTTCTGCGGCGCACTTCGGGCACATGACCGTGTGCGGCGCCTCGGGGTCCTTCTTGCTGATCGACCTGGCGATGCGCTTGAGGCTGCTGCTCGGCATCGGCTTCTCGGTCATCGTCTGAGCGTTGATGTCGATGAGGCACTGGAGGATCGTGTGCTCGTCCATGCCCCAACGGCGGAACGTCCCGGCGAAGCCAGCCATGGCGTTGTCACCGATACCGTCAGGCATCTCGGACCAGTCGTCAATGTCCCGTTGCTGCTGCTCGGGCACCCACTCGGCACGGAAGTCGATGGCGTCGACCGGACCTGAGCCGTTCAGGTCGTAGTAACCGTCACCATGGAAGACCACGTAGTGGCCCTTGCCCAGCTTCAGGTCGACGTGCTCCATGAGCGGCACACGAGCGACCACCCGGAGGTTGGTCAGTGTGCGCCGGTAGAAGAGGTGCCAGCCGTTCGGCGTCTTGCGGACCCACGTGGAGCGGGTGCGGTCGGGAGCGTCGATGTGCTCCAGCCAGCGGTCGAGGCCAGCCAGGCTGTCGCAGTCGACCACGATCCAGTCGTCAAGGCGCAGGCCCCACCACCCGTCGCCGGGGTTCGGGTCGCCCTTGTAGCTCGGCATCTGCCAGCCGCTGTTGCCCGCCTTCGGGCGCTTCCGGTCGGGGCCTTCGCCACCGTTCAGGGGGATCCAGACATCCATCACTCGACCTCTTTCTCGGGGTCACCGAACATGACGATCTTCCGCACCTCTTCGGTGTCGGCCAGCTTGAGGGCGCTCCCCTCGGTGACGATCAAACCACGTTCCTTGGCGTCCTGCAAGACCCCGGTGAACAGGTCGTTGCCGAAGCCCAGCTTCCTGGCCCGCACGTCACGTGTCGAGGCAGTGCCGCCCAGCTTGCTGAGGGCGATTACTACCGAGTGGACCCGGCCCGTGTTCTGCATGTACTCGATAGACGCAGGCTCGTACCGGTGCGTAGTCTTGTCGTACTTGATGCCGGTGGTCTGGAAGTCCACGTCACGGCCCTCGGCGTTGAAGTGACGCACGCCGCCGTCGCCCTTGACGACCTCCTTCGACCACAGGTTCCACAGGTGGTCGGGGTCGTCCTGCCACATGATGGCGCCACGGGTGTGCTGGTGCTCACCTGAGGCGTGGCCGGTGTGCAGCGGCACGAACAGGTCCACGACCTCGCCCTCCCGCTTGATCTCCTGGAGCTTCTGGCAGACCGCTGCGACGATGTCGTTGCTGTTCTCGCCGCCGCCGTTCGGGGTCGGCCAGCCACGCAGCAAGCGGTGGCCGGGGTCGATGATCAGCACCTCGATCTCTTCGGCCTTGAGCCACTCGACCATCCGCTTCTGAAGCTCGGGGTGGTAGATCGGGAAGCGCTCGCCCCTCAGGTGCCAGGGCTTGATGCGCTTGGCGTGCTCGATGCCGATCTCCTTGGCCCAGCGGCGCCAGACGTTCGGGTCAAGCTCCATGTTCAGGTAGCCCACGTTCCCCACGAGGGGGAGCACGGGTTCGCCCAGGAACGGGACGCCGTCGACCAGGGAGCGGATGAGGTTCAGCATGAGCGTGCTCTTGCCGGTCTTCTTCGCCGCCGTGATCGTGGTGAACGACGAAGCGATGTGGAGGTTGCGTATCCGCCACACCGGCTCCTTGTAGTCCTCGGCAAGCTCCTGCTCCAGGTTGCGGGTCGGCACTGGCACGAGGGTGGCGGCCTCAGCGATGGCCTTCATCTCGGCGTACTTGGCCCGCACCTCCTGTCGCTGTGCAAACTCAGCAAGCTCTTCGTCGTAGCTCTTGGCCATCAGACCTCTTTCAGGATCAGCCGGTCGTGCGGGATCGAGCGCCACCGTAACGCAGGGAAGATGATTTCGGAAGCGGCCTTCGCACCCAGCTTGAGGTTGACCGAGTACACCCCGGCGTCACCGTCGGCCGGGAGGTGGACCATGTAGCCCACCTCCCGGTCGAGGTCGGGCGGCAGCGGGGAGAAGGTCTCGGTCACGAACTTGCCTGGCTCGTACTCCTCCATCTCCGCTGCCATGAGCGGGGCGTTGGCGTAGAGCGAAAGCTGGAGGACGGTGGCGTGCGGGTAGCGCACGGCTGAGGACCCGGTCTTCAGGTCGAGGCACACGAGCTTGCCGTCGGAGAGCCTGCGGCCGAAGCGGTCGAACCGTCCGCAGATCCGCTGGTCGGGCCAGACCACGCAGCGCTCGATGTACTCCGTCACCGGCACAAGGCCAGCCTTCTTCAGGACGGTGGCCCAGCGCTGCGCCGTGATGGGGTCGTCGTGCTCCTCGCCACGGTCGTGCTTCTCGGTGATGCCATGCTGGCGAGTGCCCTCCTCTGCGGCGAGGGATGCACCGGCCAGGTTGATCGCCTGCTCGGCAAGCTCGTCCAGGCCAGCCTTGTCGTCCTGGTCCAGGCCGTTGATCGCCTCGACAAGCTCGTCGGACATGGCGACGCCCTTGGCCACCATGCGCTTGCGCCAGCGGTCAAGGTCGTAGGTGTCGTCTAGCAGCTTCGCCGTGGTGCTCACGCCCTTGCAGCGCTTGCCGTCCAGGTAGTAGCCGTGGTTGCTGTCGACGTACTTCAGCTTCATGGTGGTCTCCTCATAGCAAAGCGGCGGGGCCGCTATGACTCGACCCCACCGCCTGCTGAACTGCTTCGTTCTGTCCCTTGTACGAGCTACTTCGCAGCTCGTTGAGCATGCTGGACTAGATGTCGTCGTCGGGTGCGAAGCCGCCACCGGGCAACACCGGAACCGGAGCACGGTCCACGGACATCGTCCAGTTCTTGTAGGGCTTGCCGCCGGGGCGCTTGCTCGCCGCCTCACCGAGGAACTTGACAGCGACGTTGTTGCCGATGTCGGTCTCCTTGAGGGAGGCGAACTTGCCCGAGAGGACGGTCCCGAACCCTGCGACGTTCCACACGCCACCGTCGGGTGCGAGGAGGGTGATGACCCGGTACGGGCCGTAGTCGCCTTCCCGCTCGCTGATCTCTTCCAACTCACCGATGACGTAGTCACCGGCCTCTTCCGGGATCCACGGTTCCGGCTCGGCCCCGTTGATCCGCTCTTCCAACGTGCGTCCCATGTGCAGTTTCCTTTTCAGTTTGGCCCGGTCGTTCCGGGGCAGTGGACACCGTACCACACGGTGCTACGGCTTGTGAATAGCCTTGCGAAGATGTTTCGGCAGCCACCGGTCGACACCGTCTACGCCGCCCTGGAACAGCAGCTTGCCGGTGTCCTTGTCACGGCGCAGGACGTGGTCTTCCTTCAGAGCCTGGTACACCCGACGCAGGTCCTTGACGCCGACCTTCATCGTCCGTGACAGCGACAACGCATCGGGAACCTGAGCCATATCATCGAGGTTCTGGATGAACCAGCCGATGGTCATGCGGGCCAGCTTGGTGTGGCGCTCGGTCCACAGGTCGCCCCGGTCGGGGATCCGTGTCATCGTGCCCGGCTTCTTGCACGAGCACCTGAGAATCCCAGACCTCAGGTAGACCGGGTCGTACGGAGTCCCGCACTTCCCACAACCGTAGGGAGTCCCACGCTTATGGAGAGAGTGCCGCTGCTGCGGGGTGAAGCCAGCGAAGATCCCGGCCCGGTAGTCGGGGCTGTCGTTGCCCTCGGCCTCCATGCACGCCATGAGACACTTCGCACGGATGGGACAGGCGTCGCAGATGTCACGGGCGGCCACGAGGGCGTCGGCGTAGACCACGTCCTCCTGGTCGTAGTCGAAGAACACCGAGAGCGGCAGCCCCTTGCAGTTAGCAGCCATAATCCATCCCCCTCTTGGTGGCGCAGCCCAGCAGCAACGCATCCCCCCAGGTCTCTGCGATCACGTAGAAGTCCAGGTCGTATGCCCCCGGCTCCGATTCTGAGAAGTCATGCGACTGAAGATTGATGCTGATACGCCAGAGTGGTCCGACTGCGGTCGTACCGTAGCTACTGGCGTACACATACTTGTCGCCGCCGCCGCCGCTCACATGAAGCTCCGGTGCCGGTACACGTCGGTGTTCTCCTTGATCTTGGCGTCCTCGTACGGCGCCGCCACCCGGCGGTACAACTCCAGCTTGGCGCACTCCAGCACGCCGATGACCTCGTTGATGGCGTCGTAGTTGACGGCGCCGTTCAGGTACTCGTCGCACAGTGTGGTGATCTGGAAGTTCAGGTCGCCGGGGTGGGAGGCGTACACGAGTGCGCCGGGCGTGAGGTCGGGCCGGTCGTCAGGATGGATGTACGGCACGGGTGCGCTCCTTCACTACAGCGTCGATGACGCTCTCCTTGGCTTCCAGGGCGTAGGCGACCGTATAGTCGATCGACTCCCTGGCCACGATGTGCATGACGTTCACGTTGTCCTTCTGCCCGAGGCGCAGGCAGCGGCCGATGGCCTGCTCGTTGCGGGCGGGCGTCCAGAGCCGGTCGAGCATGATCACGTTGTGGCACCCCTGGAGGCCGTCGACCCCCTCGCCCATCGTTGCGATGGTCGCCACCAGCGTGGTGATCTCCCCGGCACGGAAGGCTTCGATCCGGCGGGCACGCTGTTCTGCCGGGATCCCACCATGGTAGGTGGCACTGTCGGGGAGTAGGGAGGCGACGGCCTCGGCTGTGTCACGGAAGGCGCAGAAGACCACGACCTGCTGGTCAAGTGTCTCGACCAGGAGCTTCGCAGTCTGGGCCTTCGTGCCGGGAGGGTTGCCGAACACCGACCAGTCACTGGCAAGCTGACGCAGGCGGGTCTGCTGGGCCACGGTGTTCACAGCCTGCACAACCTCGTCGCCCACCTCCATCCAGAAGTCCTGGAGCATGGAGTCGTACGCCTTGCGCTCGGCGGGTGACAGGTCGACCACGTAGGTGGTCTCGCTCATCTCGGGAAGCTCGGGCAGGATCTCCTTCATCGGGCGGTAGAACATGCGCCCGTGCAGGTCGTCACGCAGCATCTTGACGTGGTCGGGCTTGGGTGGCCCCACCTTGCGGATGACCCGGCGGCCGTACCGGGGGTACTCGATGGTGAAGTGGTACTCGACCCAGCGCCAGTAGCTCTTGAAGTCCTTCGGGTTCAGGAGGTGGAAGCTGACCCACAACTCGTCGGCCCGATTGAGGATCGGGGTGCCGGTCACGAGTACGCAGTTCTCGGCCGCCTTCGCCAGCTTGGCGGCACACTTGAACGTGATCCTCCGACCCTTGAGCCGGTGGCTCTCATCGAACACGACCGTGTGCCAGGGAATCTCCAGCAGTTCCTCGATGTCGATCCGCATCGCCTCGTAGTTGAGGACTAGCACGCCCGAGTCGCAGCGAGCAACGGCCTCACGCATGGTCGCCCGGCGCTTGGCGGTGCCGGTGCCGACGGCGACGGGCAGGCCGGGGTGCCAGCGCTCGATCTCGTTCCGCCAGTGCTGGACCACTGGCCCGTTGGGGCAGATGATCAGGGTCAGCTTGTTGTGGTCGGGCAGCCAGGACGACACGATGGCCGTCTTACCGGCGCCCGGAGGCAGGGCGATGAGCGCCCGTCCATCACGCTTGGCGACGAACTGGACAGCGTCTTCCTGGTACTCACGAAGCTGCATCCCCAGACAATACCGGCGCAGGCCGGTATTGGGAAGGGGGTTACGCCTTGTTCGGCACCTTGTAGGTGATGCCACCGGCAGCGAGGACGGCGAGCGCCTTCACGATCCAGGCCTTGGCGTCGGCCGGGACGCCGTCGACCGTCAGAAGGACGGTGGCGACGGAGGCGGCGGCGATGAGCGCCTTGCGGATGCGGTTGGCGGCGACGAGGATCTGAGTCATGGTCCCAGCCTACACCGGGGTGGGCTTGGCGGACGTACCACCAACCAGGCCACGGATCTCACCGAAGTTGGAGGCGTCCTGGAGTGAGTGCTGCTGGAACTGGTCCGTTAGCTTGACGAGGGTGGCAGTGAGTAAGGAAGCGGTGGCTGCGTTCTGCCGGGAGGTCTCGGCCACGGCCGAGGCGAGGGTGTCGACCTTCTGCTCCAGCCGTCCGTAGCTCTGCGCCCCCTTGAGCGAGGCGATGTAGACCGGGATCATCATCAACACCAGGGTTGCGATTGCGATCCACGTGCTAACGGAGGTATTTGCTGCGAGCATGACCTCAGTGTACATGCGGGTTCTGGCCGTGTCCGGGTGTCCGTTCAGTAGTGGGACACCGTAGGTACACCTCAGGTCACCAAGTCACGGACACACTAGAACGAACGCTTGCCGACCTTCACCGTCTTGATCTTGAACACAGAGCGGGAGCGCCTGGCGTACCCCTTGCGGATCCGTATCCTGCTACTGCCGCCCCGACGACGGGTGCCGACACTGGACGAGCGAGGGTGCGCTGCCCTGGTGACCGCTGCCTTTGCCTTCTGGGCTGCGACGGCGTCGGACACTGCCTTCTGAAGCTCTTCCTGCGTGATCTTCGGTTCACCGGCTCCGGCGTTCTGGGGCAGGACCACTGGTGCTGCTCCGGCCCCGCCGTCCAAGCGGTGGCGCAGGTTCGACTGGAGCGCCAGGGTGTTGATGGGGGCGGCGGCCGCCTTCTCCTGCGTCGCCTGGTCAGCGTTGGCCAACTCGGCCAGCGAGAGCGTGTTCCGCTCACCGGCACGGTTGAGCACGTCCTGCTTGACCCGAGGGATGCCGAGGAACCGGCTGACGCCGCCGGTCTGGAGGAACCGGCCCTGCGGCCCGCCGAAGAACGAGGAGCCAAGCTGGCTGGTGACAGACACGTCGGGCACGAGGCGGCCGTAGCCGTCGACCTTGACCTTGGCCTTGGTGCCGGGCGCCGGGAGGCCAGCGGCGGCACGGACCACGTCCTGGACTGCGAACTGGAGCGAGGAGAGGATGCCCTCGGGTGTGATCAAAGCCTCAACGTCACGCAGAGGGTTGAACTTCTGCATGTCGGTGGGGCCGAGGAGGGGCAGGTCCACGACGCCCTGGTAACGCTCAGGGAGAGGGTTACCGTTGTCATCGACGGCGTTCTCCTCCTGGAGCTTCGCCATCGTCATCATCAGCGCCGCCGCCACGGGGTGGTCGATGGGCATGCGGAAGACGATCTTGGCCACGCCCTTCTCAAACGAGTAGAACGGTACGATGGCCCGGACCCAATAGCGTTCGGTGTTGCTCAGGTTGCCGTAGTCGATCACGGCGTCCATGGCGTACTGCATCGCCTGCCCGTCGGTGTAGCCCTTGCGCTTCTTGGCGAAGTAGGCGACCGCACGGGCGAACCCGTCGGTGGCGCTGACCACGTTGTGCGCCCGCTGGAAGAACTCGTGCCGACCCGCAGCGAAGCCGCCGTGTGTCATGGCGTCACCGATGCTCTGGTAGCCGATGACGCCGGGGGTGCCCGGCTCGTTGAAGGCGCCGATCTCGTTGAAGATGATGTTCTGGCTGGTGACCTGAGGCAGGTTCTTGAAGCCCTCGCCCTTGAAGAGGATGGCTCCCATCGAGGCGCCGCCGGAGCGGGCCGCCTTCCAGGCCTCGGACCAGGCGCCCAGGTCCAGCCCACCGGCGAGCGCAGCCAGCATGATGTGACCCTGGAAGTCTTGAGGTAGAAGCCGGGGTTGAGCGTGAGCATCAGCGCACGCCACGGGTCGGTGACCATCTTCAGGCCCCGGTAGATGGGGTTCGTCGGGGGCTGACCGGCGTACTCACGGGTGGCGTCGGCCACCGGCTTCGGGATCATCTGTGTGGCGCCGACAGCTACCCGGCCGCCCTCGACCGTGTCGGCCCCGAGCATGCCCTTGCGTATCTGATCCCACTCGACCCAACCGGGCGGTGCGCCAAGGCGCTTTCCAACAGCGTTGGTGGGGAGATCCTTGGCGACCACCCGGTCGATCCAGTCAACGATCATGTTGGTGCGCTCCTCCTGCACGGCCTGGTTGAGGCCTGCGATGAGGGCTTCCACGCTCTGGTCCTGCCCGCCGAGGCGCTGGAGGGCGTTGCTGCGCTGCTTGCGGGCGCCCGACGTGAACTGGCGGCCCATCTCGTTCGTGTGCTGGCCGCCCAACTGCGCCGTTCCGGCTATCAGCGACCGCACCTTGGCGGGCGTGAGGGCGGGCATGTAGCTGGGGTCGAAGCCGACGCTCTCGGCGTAGTCCATCGCCTGGCCGAAGGTCTTCGGGAACGACTCCAGGATCGGCTCAAGCTCAGGGTGCTGCTCCACGAGGCGGGCCATGGAGCGTGCGCTCTCGACCATGGGCTGCCACTTGGGCGGCACACGGCCGACGGTCGGGTCGTCAATGCGCTCCCAGAGCTTGTCGAGGTCTGCGGCTGCGGCACGTGTGAGCGCAGCGGCAGCGGTGGCAGCCGGTACGTTGCGGGTGA
>Ga0315293_10000944_pt1 | contig 27738 bp, 1 predicted proteins | sample YL17G13_20_MG_FD_203071 | JGI IMG/M metagenome (GOLD analysis project Ga0315293, IMG submission 203071) | Sediment microbial communities from Yellowstone Lake, YNP, Wyoming, USA - YL17G13_20 | ecosystem: Environmental > Aquatic > Freshwater > Lake > Sediment | place: USA: Wyoming | collected...
ATACCATGATGTATATACATCCCGTCGTAAATCCTCGCGCATATCTCTCGTCAAGATTGCCAGCCGCACATTATGGGACGGCGCCAGGACCTCAATGACATCTTCCGGAAGCCGCGGATCTTCGATGTGCGCCGTTTCGTGGGTAATAGCTTCCATGACCAAGTCTACGCCGTTTGATAATCCCAGGAGATACGCAAAGTCGCCTTCATCTATATATATGGCGCTTCGCCTCGATCCCGGATGTAAATATAGATCAGGGGCAACGCCGGTTTGCAGCAACTTATCTTTAAGCCCTTTGACCACGATCAGGTTGGCAAAAATTACACGATTTATATTAGGTGGAAGCGGGGCAAGCCTGTCTACGACTTTAAGAAAATTCTCTCTTGCCATGCCGCTGAACTCACCGGCATCTTTCCATCTAATATTTCTCAGCTTGACGTCATTGCTCCCCGGGCCGGTCGATACGTCATGGCCGACAGAACGGGCGTTTTTGGAGTACCCAGATGCATCGATTGTGGTGATCAACTCTCTGATAGCTTTATTGACACTGTCTTCACCCTCTAAATCCTTGCCGCTCTTTCCTCTATGCTCTTCCAATGTCAGCCCGCTGCCGCTTGCGCGTATCGCGCCGACAGGACCTTGCGTACCATTCGCCATCGCCGCAGTCTGAGCAGCCGCAGCCAAAGAAGCGTTATGCTCCATAACTATACTGCTCTGCGCCCCTTTCATTACCATTTGACGCATATTCGCGCCTTCAAAGAAATGTCTCATGGTGCTCGCGTAATCGGAACGCCTGTCTGTGTCATCCATATCGGCAAAAAGCTCCCGCGGAAACATTAACTCAAACCTTGAAACCTCTTCGGTCCTGGCCGCCATAAGATGTTCCGTTTCTTCCTGAGTCAGATGAACTACGAACAGGTCCACAATCTCGTTATTTTGTACGGTTTTGGAAGGCGATACAAACGTGCTGTCATCCATATAATAGGAATGGGTGAGCATTTTCGAACCCATCTTCCTGAACTTTCCGTCCTCGGCCAATGTGTTGGTGATCTGGTATAATCTTCTGGATGCCAGGTTTCTCATAGAATCATCGCTGAAACCTGTTTCTCCCTGTATCTCCCTGAATGCCGCCGATTCCGCCGTCTCGCCTATCTCCACCTGCCCGCTCACAGACATATCTTTGCGCTGGCGGGCGTCTATATCGTTTCTCGTCTGGACGACAAATCTTCCGTCCGGGGCGATCATCAATACCGCTACGCTGCGGTGCAATATGCCTTCGTTGTGCACCTCATCATATGCGCATATGCGGCCTGTGGGAAGGCCTTCGTTATCGATTATCTCCAGATAGGAGAACCACCTCAAGGCGTCTGTCCTCCAAACCTTCTCTTTTCCCCATTTTTTTATCAGGCCTGTCAGCTCCGGCATCGTTATGCCGAACCGCAAAGATAAGAGCGACAGGTCATATTCACCGCTTGTGGCAAGCAATCCCTTAAGCTTCCCTGCGCGACCCTCGCGTTCCTGCGGAGAAAGGCCGGCCGGAGGCGACGGCGGAAGATGGACTATTTCCGGTTTTTCGTTTTTGTTCTTTATCGTGACGGATATGTCCTGCAGGACGAGATCGTTGCCGTGAAAAAGTTCTTTGCAGCCCGGAAGATTGCGGAGATTGACTATTTCGCCGGTATTATTTATCACGACCACGCTGCCCGCCATCCGGGCATTATCCATGATCACCATGCCTCTTATTTTAAGGAGCCTCAATCCCCTGACGCTGGCTCTCTCGCCCAGGGAATCGACAACCTTATCCAGCTTATTCCAGTAAACCTCTTTTTCCTTGCCGTCTTCGCCCATAACCTTATGCTCCACGTCAAGCTCGGGCGGCACGGTCCCGCTCTCGGAATCGTATAGCATCCACGTGTCCGTATGCAGTTTGTCATAATAATCGCTGCAATTTTGCAGCCACATGTCAAGGGCGGATTTGACCGGAGTAAAAAATTCCGTCCTGGGTATATCAACAAAATAGAGAAGCTTCTCGCCGTATTTACTGCGGATACCCGCCATCGCCGGATGGTAATTTTTCTCGTACAGCGCGTTCAGGCTGTGCATGGCGGTGCCGATAGCGCCGTCGATAGGCGTATAAGCCTGCCCATCGATCATCGTCTCGTCTTTATCTATCAGTGTAGGGCTGAACTTTTCATATAATTGCTTTTTAGTGATGACGCCCTTGCGGAACATTTCATTAAGGATCGAGTGCAGGATGCCCGAATTTATATAAAAGATATTGGTGTTGAACGGCTCGATCCCCGTTCCTTTCATTTTGCCTTCCAGGCCCGCGCTCACAAATTCGTCGTACTGTCCGGCTTTCTTTGCGTCTGCGATCTCCATCTGGTCCGATACATAGACACGCTTACCGTTGGCGCTGGCCACCCTGTCCCCGTCCTTACCGCCTTTTTTATCGGCAGGAGTGGCTACAGTAGTCAGCTTGACCATCGGCATATTTTTCCTTGCCATGAAGCCGGCGATGTGCTCGCTCACCCTGCCGTTTACATTATCGCCGTTATAAAAGACGCGGATATGGGATTTTCCGTCACGCGGAGGGGGATCCTTGAATATGCCGCATAAAAACTGGAATCCGAACTGGCCGTGGCCGCCGGGCTGGCGTTTTTTGGGATTATTATCAATCGTAATATTCCCTGTCTTTTTTTCGATCATTGGAAGATCCGCCTGATCTACCATGTCCAGGATCTCTATGCCGCTGGCCTCCATGAGCTCTCTGTATGTCCGTTTAGGCCCTGCTGTTTTTTTAGAGCGGTCATATACGCACTCGCTTTTCAATAATGCAATATACGACTCTCTAGATTGATAATTTACCAGGGCCTCAAATCTTATCCCCGCGAACCGATTTTTCCGGGCGAGCTGTATCAACTGAAGAAGTTTTGCTTCCGCTATGCAGATATCCTCAAGGCCTTTCTCCTTCACCCCTAATTCGTTCATATCCACGAAATATCCGAGGTCATAGCCGAGGTCCGTCGCCTTTGCCGTCTGATTCGGAGCTTTAATTTTTTCGGGCAGAACTCCCATTTTTTTAGCCTTCCGTCGCCGAAGATATTCGGTACGGTCGATAGCTTGCCCTATTCCGCCGTCTAGCGAGTTTAGGGTAACTACCACTTTGCGGGCCGCATTGGCGTTTTCAGGGTTCTTCGAAAGGTCTACATAATCAAATGCGCCGCGCGCCTTTCTTTCTTCCGGCGTCAACATCGAGACAAGTCTAAAATTACCGTCTCTATTCGGGTTATAGTCCGGGCTGTCGAGCCTGGAAAGGTCGGTCACGATGCGAAGCTTGGGCCTGTGCTCGCTATTTGCCGCGCGCAATAGGCTCTGGGCCCACACCTGCAAGATATCCCTTGTCAAATTCGCCAAGGCCCAATGCCGCCGCGGCCTCTTCCAATAGTCGAAGCTGTTCTGGCCGGAAGACATCCGTTGCATAAGGAATTCCGTCGATCGTCCTGAAGTACTCTTCCGTAATATCGTCCAAGGTATCGTCAAGCGCGCTGTGCGGACCCAATATAAGCTCTCTGTTCCTCTCTGTATGGCCGGCGATCTCCGCCTCTAACAGCTCCGCGGCATAATGCGCTTCCCGTCCGATGTCATCCCGGTGTTCCAGGGCCCTCTTGTTCGGACGGACGGCTTTTAAGACCATATATTCTGCCATTTCGTGGATGACCTCTCCCGCGATCTTCTTTTGCGCCAAAGCAGGATTACCGGATGATCGCAATATCTCTATCAATCTCTGCGGTATATACCCGCAATTATTCACCGTGCTATAGTGGCCGTAATTAGAACCTGACCTGGTCATGAGGATACCGGGAATCTTTACGCCCGGGACCTTGTCTCTAGGTTGAACAAGCCATATCTTAAAACCGGAACCTTTCCCGAATAATTTTAACAGGTTCTCTTTTGTGAAAATACCGGCTAATGCAGGATCATTAATATGCTGGGAAGCCAATATCCCGGTAAAAACATCCGCGTTCAGCTCTTCCACGGCCTTTCTTGCAGCTTCCACAACGTCCGCATATTGCGGATACACGATATTCCCGTTATCTAAAACAAGGATATGGTCCGTGGTAAGGTCTGCTATGACCTCATTGACCAGTTCATGGGCCAGTGTCGCGCCCACGGTCTTCGCCTTTGGATTATCATCGGCCGCGGGAATTTTGGGGGCAGTTTGTGCCGGTTTCGTCCGGGTGCCGGCGCTTACCGTCGACAGATCCTGCTGCGGCACTGCGCGGTTGAATTCGCTGTGGAATGCCGCGTCAAATGCCGGCGACTTCGCCATGTCGGCAACAAACCGGTCCACATTCTCCCGGCCTATCTTTTTAAGATTTAGGCGCACGCCGTCGCAATATCGATCTTTCATGAACTTTTCATCGCGCGCCAGCGAATGGCCGGAGACTGCTTTCATTACAATATCAAGCCACTTGCGGATAGCTGTCGAGTAAGCCCTTCTCTTGATGTCTTCGATTTTTCCCTTAAACCCTGCTTCCAGCCGCTCCAGATCTTCTTTGGGCAGGAGGATGCCTTTGAAATATTCTTCAAATTGCTTAGGAGACATCGCCAGGAGCTCTGTTCTTAGTATCGCTGCGAGCATGCCCTTCTTTGCGGTCTCTGGCGACGCCATTATTTCATCGAACGGGGCTTTCTGGTTCGTCAGTATCTGGATATAAGGGGTGGGGACGTCTTTCGTGATGGTCGGGCATACCACTATATATGATACGCCCTGTTTCTCGAGCAGTTTCGCCATCCCTTCGGAGTGGAAACCGCCTGTAACGAGGACAGCTATATCCTGTTTCTCACGATCCATCTCGGCCAGCGTATTCTCGATTAGCGCTTTGTCGCGCTTCGTCGCTATCGCGTAAAAGTCCTCGAGTTTTGGCATCGCCTTCGCGACCGATTCCGTCGGCGGCTCGACTTCGTAGGCGAGGCCGTACTTCACGCCCTCTTTCTTGATAAAGTCTGTAAATACTTCGTGCGTGAATTCGTCCCTGTGAGTCTGGTAGTAGCTAAAATCGCCGTTCATTAATTTGATATTGACCATTCCAAGGAGCATCTCGACGTGGCGGGAGAGTTTATCAAGCGTTCTCTGGTCGTCCGTCGTAAAGAGCTTCTCCTTTATCGCGGTCTCGAGTGATTTTATATCGCTGAAAAGCTTCTCGTTCTCGATCCTCGAATAAACGGAATTGTATATTATATAGTTGTAGAGGTTCGGGTACTTCTTCGAAACGTCGATATCGTTGTCAAGCGCGGACTTCTTTAAATAGCCGTAGAATTCGGCCGAAGATATCTTGCCGGACTTGAACGCTATCGACTGCGATACGAGCTCCGTGAGCGCGTCTTTGGGCAGGAGTTTCGAGAGCTCGTCTATCAGGCTCGAGCGCTCTTTATCTGTAACGGTAAAGTCTATCTTCTTTTCGTATATTAGAACGCTGACCAGCCGGAAGAAATTGTCGTAACTCCTGATATTGATCTTCGTCTTCTCGGCCATCTCCTGGAGGAAGCGTATATAGTCGTTGAACTGGAGTTTCTTCGATTCGTAATCTGCGCACTTCGCGTCCATCGCCTTAAGGCCGTCGTTGTAGATGAATCCTTTGAGGCGGGAAAATGCGCCCTTTATCGAATTGTAATATTTTTCGGTATCGGCTTTGAGGGGGTAACTTGAGGTGAATGCGTTCAGGTTCTCGATGTAGGATGAGCGGTCTTCGGCTCCGAATAACTTTATCTTGTAGTCTTTCGTTATCGAGAGATATTCCGGCCCGGTTATCTCGCCCTTCTTCATGAAGTAGGTGGCGACCTCTTTACGCACCTCTTCGTCAGGGAAGGCCTTGAACCATGTAGTGTCGATAAGGCCGTCGGCGCCTTCTACGGATATTAAGCTTACGTTGTAATTATTAATAAGCCCTTCGAGGATATTCACGATATTGGTCTGGGCTTCGTAGTTACAATGTGCGTCCTGAATGTTGATTATGATTTTTTTGGAATTTCCGGCGAACTTAGACTTGACCAGCCCATGGTCTTTCTGTATGACAATATCATTAGGGTTTATTGCTGATTGATTCTCTTGCGGGATATCGGTCTTATTTTGGAGGGGGTCAGCAAACGCGATGCTCGACAATATAAAGGATTGGACCACAAGTATCGAGATCGCCTTGCGCAGCAACTTGCTATTTCTGAAATGTGGCCAAATTTCCACTATGCTACCTTTCTGTTAACTTACAACCATTGAATAAGTTTACCATAATATAGTAGTAGTGTCAACGTACAAGAACAAACTATTTTATATCTTAATTTTGGCTGACTTCGCTCCCGCAGCTGCTTGGCGGAAGCCGCGAGAACGAAGTCAACCCTAACCTCGCCAGGTCTGCAGACCCAGCGTGGTTAGTTTAAATTTATGCGGCGCTGGTCAATAATTTCATCGCGTCGCGGTAAGCCGTAAGCTCCTCCTCCCAATCCAGCGGCACCATAGGCGGGCAATAGATATACCGGCCGCCTTCGTCTTTCTTCATTCCGGGCGGCAATCTTCCGTCGAGGATCGTCATCGCAATGCCAAGGGCGAACTGGTAGGTATTCGCCGTCATTATGACAGGCTTGCCCCTCACGGTCACAGGCTCTATTTCGAGCAGTTTCGAGTTCACAGAAACGGTATCCAGTGCTATCTTGCCGCTTACCGCGCGGATAACGATATTCTGGGCCGCCACATTCGTCCCGCACCTGCTGCTAATCTCCTCCTGGATCGCCTTTTCGAGCCCGGACCTCGTCCGCGCCGTACTGTCCTGGCCGTATTTGCTGACGAAGACGATGTGCTGCAGCGCCTCTTCCAGCTCGCTGCCGGTAAGGCCGCTCATCGCGAGGCCTTCTCTGGCATACGCTCGGGCCCTTGCCTCGTCTTTGAATACGTCGCCCCATATTATCGGGCTCACCACGCCGCGCTTCGCCGCTTTGGCGGCATTATCGAAGAAGAAGACGTCATTTTCGAGAACGCTATCGGTCGTCGCGACACTAATCGCCGTGCCTGCCGGTATTTCCTCCATCGCTACGTTATTGTAAGCAGCGGCCGTTTTAGCCATTTGCCTGGCCATCGCCACCTGTAACCTCGAGCGCACAGAGTTAAGCCTGTCCGCATCTTTCATCAGCTCGGCCACAGCCTTGTCAATATCGAACTTGCCGATGGGGCACAGCTCTTTCTTTATTTCATCGAGGACGCGCCTCAGGGCGCTGCCATCCGTATCCTCGGCGATCTCTTTAATGACGGCCATGTATTCCCTCAATTCCTGCCTGAATTTCGGCGTATTCATCATCTCGGGCGTTATCGTCGCATCAAGGACAAGGCCGTAAGCGCCCGCCTTTGTCATCGCCTCCAATTCCGCGTCATTATCCGTTATTATGAGATCCCCGACGATGTCCTTCAGCGATTCTATTATGACTCCCATGGTCTCCTTCGCCGCGTCCGGGCTTATCTTTATAACGCACTTTTTGGCCTCCGCTATCGTCCTGCCATAAACAATATGCTCGCCCTTTTTTATATATATATCGGTATCCGTGATTCTCGTATTGTCCGGCACCTCAAAGCTGCCGTCATAGGGATCCTCGAATCTTATATTAAGCCGCCCTTCTATGACAACGTTCCGGCCCATCCTGACACCCTGTCCCCCTATACATATAGAGGAAGGCCCGACCACCTGCAATCCGGTTCCCACCCGGGTGGGAACATCTTCCGCGTATGTGGCAAAGGCGGGCGAGAATTCTATCGTGCTTTCGTCAGATATGGAGGCGGTGGGATCGGCCCCGCGCAGCCGCTTCTTGTTCAATTCGGAGATCGCCCTGGCAACAGCTTCGGGCGAATCCGGCCCGTCCATCTGCTTGAACGGCGCAAAACATCCGTCCCTGTCGGAATATACGTTGATGGCGCGCTTCGCCTGCCACTGGGAGTCGAATACGAAGCGCTCAAATTTATCGATCAGCCCGTCCTGAATCATGCCGCTCCTGAATATCCGGGCCTTCTTGCCGGCTATGAGGTGGTATGGCGGCAGATCCGCGCTTTGCAGGAAGCTGTGGGAGAATACCAGCCTCTGGATCGAGCCGTATCCGTAACCTTCCCTTTCCCTGATGACCGCCGCCGCCGGCTGGTTATATTCCACGTAAAATCTGAGTCCCGTCTTTACGTCAACGGCCGCCATCGCGAGGCCTTCTTTCGGATCCCTCTTGCGAATCAGCACGGTGGTGAAGTCCGACCTCTCCATCATGTGGCGTCCCAATACCGACCTGTCGATCACGGGCATGGGATTGTCGACCTGGCAATACAGGAACGTCTCCACGCCTCTCGAAGAGGCGTCTTCCAGCGCGCTCTTGACGGCGCCGTCGGTGCGGGCCATTCTGTCGCTCATCGCCTGATATATCCCGCCGTGGCCGTTCGGCGCGGCCAGAGGCTCTCCTTCGTCGGCCATCGCGGGATTTTGAGTGCCTGCCTCGAGGGCCGGCACGTTCTCCTGTTTAATGAATATGACGTTATCTCCGCCGAGACCGAAATGATCGTTCTTTTCGAAATATCTGCGTGTCACGCTGTCGGTGGCCTCGGAAGTCATTATGTACCACGGGATTATTTTGCCGTAGCGCATCCTCGCCGCGAGTAGTTCCTCTGCCCGCGCGCAAAAGAGCGTCTTCCGCGAAAGCGGCGTGATAGAATACATGCCCTTCGGATAATCGATGCCTGCCCTCGAAGCCGTCCCGCCGGCCACGGTGATCAACCCGACCTTGCCTTGCCGCAGACCTGCCTCGCCCGCTTCTTTGATCTGCCCTTCGGATGCGGCGTCAGCCAGGATGATATCCTGCGGCCGGATGAGATCCGGGTTGATATTTTCTTCGCCTACAACAACAAGCTCTTCATAACCGCGCTTCCCGCCGGGGATCGTGATATTCCTTAAGGCCGTGCGGTGGCCCGCATCGTTATCAGAACCGAAGACCAGAGGGATCTCCCGCGCCAGGTCCCTGCACTTCCTTACCGTACCAAAACCCCACGGATGCAGAAAATCGCCGGAACTGTACGGGCTATAGTATTCTTTTTCGGTGCTATCCGGCGGCGAAGTGCATATATGCACGGCCGAAGGCGTCACCTTATCGCGCCGCGCGACTTCGCTCACGAATGCGGCTATGCGCGAGGCATCGGATGCGTCCGTATCGATATTGAATATCGCCTTTGTGTCCCGCGGCCTTTCATCCACCTCAAAATATTTGGAATAGTGGCAGCGGTTGTTGGCAAGACGGAATCTCGCCAGTTGTTTATCCGCGCCCTGGATCTGCCTGCCTCTCTCGTCAGCCGCGTTAAAGTAGACCCACACGTGGCTGCCGCCGTTAAGAAACCCCTTGTCCGCGATATCGAGAACGACCGCGGCGTCCCAGCCGGCCCATGTTTGCGTATCCGGGTGGTCGTCTATGAAGATCTCTTTGTTGCCGGTCGGCGGGACTTCGCCCCTCTCCCGGGCTTCATCCAGGTATTGCTGGGACTGCCAGTGAGAGTCAAAGACGTAGACGGTGTAACCGGCGGCCATGCGTATGGCCACATGATTCTCCATGTCCGTCGGCGCGGCGCCCTTTGCGGCATGGTGCCTTATATCTTCCCACGCGCCTAAGACGAGCCGCGGATATTTTTTCGAACGCCAATAGCCCGTAGCCGCGTCCCAGCGGTAATTTTTCCTGTCATATTTATCCGGTTTTAAATTCCGGTCGCGCGGATTCGGATAAAGGAGCGCGGCGCCTGTCGGCCGCGATCCGGAAAGGTGTTTCGTCCCGCGCGCGAGCATCCACGCCCGCGGCACGAACGTGTTGTAGAGGCCGTGAGTGATGACGTTGGCCAGATAGAATATGACGAGAACAATAGGCGCTATAGCCAGGAATGAGATATCCGGGTATCGAAACACGATATAGCTCTCGATCGCTAACGGCGCGGTGATCTGGTTAAACCAGATAAGGCATATGCCGATAAGGCGCGCAATTTTTTGCGACGGCTCGCGGCTGTCGTGCGCGTCCAGGAACCGGACGGAGTCAAACGTATCCATGAATTCCGCCACTGCCGCGTACCAGCCCTTGAGGATTTTCGGCATCCGGCCGGGCAGGCCGAGCCGGCGCCACAATCCGTCCGCCCTCTTTTCGGTATCGGGAAGCATCAGGGAGCCGTCCGCGCCGACTTCGCGCGTCGATGGCAGGACGAGCGAGGGAGCAGCGCCGCCTTCTTCATAAGCTCTGATCATATCTCCATTTTCTTCAGCCCATCGTTCTGCTTTGTCTTTTAAGGCTTTCGTGAGGGCCGGGACCGCAGGTGCCCCTATCTTCCCCAATGCCTCGGCGGCCGCGTCGGCGGCGACTTCGGCAGGAGATTGGGGATCGCGGTACCATTGGACCCCTCTTAGCTTCTCGATAAGATCTCCTATGCTGTCCTCCGGGACATCACGGCCGTCTTTCCCATCCTCTCTGTTTGCCGCGCTCTGTTTCTGGATATTTCCGGCGTCCTGGCGCGTCCCGCAACCGCCTGCGGCCGCCATCACTCCAAGCGTAAGTGCTGCAAGCAGTAGAGAAATCATTTTTTTGCCGTTTTCCGCCACAGGGCGCGCAAAACCCGCGTTAACCCTGTCGACCGCGTCGGTGGCACTACGTCGGTCGACAGGGTTATTGAGTAACGGCAACGGAGTATCGGATACAGAATTTGGCCCAAGTTCTGTTATCTCCGGCCTCTCCTGCCGGCTCAGCCGGTCGAAGATAATCTCCGCGACCTTGAATACCGCGTCGACCAGCCTGGCGCTGTATGACCATACTCCGCACAATATACTTACGACAAAGAATGCGATTGGAAGCGGCGACAGGAAGCGCGCCGCTATATCCGGAATGTGGGCATAGGCGGTTAAGGCATACTCTAGCAGCGCGCACGCGCCCCATATAACATCGACCGAGATCATGAGCAGGGGCATTATTAAAGCGACAAAGGTCATCGCATAGAACATTTGCCTGATAGATATCTGCCTAAGCTTTAAGAACGCCGGGAAATGCGTTTTCCAAAGCTGCGTTTGTGGTGATACGGCGCCATCCTTCTTTACCAACACCGCGGCGGGGCTGAGGCCGGTGAGCATGATGGCCGATGCGGATGAAATGAAAAGGGTCGCGCCAAGAGCCGCTAACAATACGGGGATACGCAGGCGTTTAGCCAGCTGCGCGGTCTCTTCTTGTATCTGCTTTAGTTTCTCGCTTGTGTCTTCTGGTAGACCTGTGTACTTATCAAAAATGCCCGGCCCGGAATCGCGAAGCTTCTCCTGGACGTCGGGCGGGGCCCTGTCCGAGAGCCAGCCGATGAGCGCGGCGCTCACAATGCTAACGACGCTGAAAATAACTACGCCCGTAAAAATTGCGAATGGCGCGCCGAAGATAAATGCATCGATGCCCTCCTGCCAATTTGCTGCCGAAAACGCTAAAAGAACCCCGAGCGCCGGGATCGCGCCGATCGCTCCGGCGACCGACAGGATTATCCTGTCCTTTCGATCGAAGAACGGTTCGCTTATTGCTTTATTTGTCTCTGGCGCTGGTGGGACGGAAAGAGTTTCTTGCGGGGTGTAATATGGATGGATAAATGCGTTAATTGCGTATTTCGCGTCGCGGCTTGCTTTATCCCAAAGAAGTTTGAGCGCATCTCTATTGGTCGGAGGCGCCTTGGCCCTTAAATAGGGCTGGATCCCGGCGGCCAGATAAACAGCTAATCCCGCCATTACCAGATTTAACGCTCCAAGTGTAAATGCCGTTAGCCCCGCCGGTAAAATAGCAGGCATAATCACAGCTCCGGCGGAATATCTGGCTGGTTCGGTAGATCTGCCGCCGCGCATATATTTCAATAAATCCGAAAGCGCATTATCGCGCTCTTCCGGCGGAGTTAATACTATATTCATTATCTTATCCAGATGCGGGGCCAGCGCGCTCCGGGCCTTTTCCAGCCTCTGCCTTACAGCTTCTTTCGTTACCGGTTTTTTACCTTCCGGCGCTTCCTGCTTCGCTATGTCTTCATAGGTCTTCTTATCGAATATATTCTTCATATACGCGTCTTCGTTAGTCTTTGCGGCGTTCTTCACGCCCTGAGCGCGCAATCTGTTAAAGACCGTTACCAGGATCTGTTGAAACCAGTCGATATCTATGTGCGGATCGATCATCGCATCTTCGATATTAATATCGTAAATGGTGGGTTTTACAAATCGCAGATCTCTTTCGCTTGAGCGCTCTCTCTTTGTGCTGACAATGCAGTGGCGTTTTGCGTTCTTCATACAATAATTAAGGTAATTCATAAAATTGCCTTCCCTGAAGTCGAAGCGCAACGCCGCCCTCGACAGGCTTCTCGAGGCCGCCTGCAATATCTCATCTTCGTCCAGGTCGCTCCTTCCGAAAGTGCCGTAAACAGCCGAGTTATTATCAGCCCATGTCATCGCGTAGTTGTAACCAAGCCAGAAGAGCGCTATGTAAGCGGCCTTGTTCCCCTCGCTCAATTGCCGAGATAACACCGCCTCCTGGGCTTCCGTTAAAAACTCATCACCATTATTTTTATTAATGTTCGTAAGAGTATCCAATACCTTGTCCCTGGTAGCCCAACCCTTCTTCACCCGTATCCCGGCGTCATCCAGCAACCGAAGCTCTTCGGCTATGATATCCCAGTCTTCCGTCCGCCAGAATTTCGCGCCAGTGATCGACCCTATCTTTTCGATGGCATCGAATAGATATAGATCGTGCTTCTTTTCGATAAAATCGACCATCGATGCGAGCGATTTAAGCTCCCCGCCCTTAGTAATGATAGCGGGCTTCTCAAGATCCCGCGCGCTTAAATTATTTATATCTTTGCCAAGCGAGGCCGCCAGTTCTTCGACCAACGCTTTCATGTCGGCCTCAAGATATTCTTCCGGCACGTATCCCCAGTAGAATTTCTTTTCGTTTTTAAACGTCTCGACCACTCTATCGGGACGATATTTATCCGTATCTTTAGGAACTCTCCTCCCGGGTTCTGCCATGAACATCCCGCCTGACAGCACAGGGATGAAGACTGCCAGCAGGGCGCCCATCTTTGTGCCGCGCAAATTCCTTACTATATTCTTCAATAATTTTATTATGCCGGAAACGCCCATTCTTAAAAATTGTTTTATGAGGGGCTCCGTCGCGAGTTTCGCCGCTTCAAGCGATGATGCGATCTCATCAAATATGGGCAGCGGCCCCGGCGAGTATTTCTCCTTCACTTCGTATAATGCCCTTCTTAAATCTTTGTCCTTCATCAATTTCGTAATGGCGTCGCATGCCTCGCGGGAAACGGAACTGCCGGAAACCCTGTCAATAAGTTCCACTATGATCAGGTCCCTGAATACCTTTTGATTTTCCTGCCGCAAAATTTCAACAGCGATATTCCCGTAAATAGGATTTTTGTCTGCCAGCGCCGATATGAATCTGTCCTTATTGTTCAGCCTGACATGATTTCTTAACCGTCTCTTCAATCCATCCTCAACCGGTGGCACACGCCTTTTTCCGGGCAGTTCCTGGTTTATCATGCTTTCAGCCGCTTTTTCCATTTTCGTTATTTCGCGCAGCCGGCTTTTTTCCCGCGCCGAGCCTCGCCATGTTTTTAAGGCCTCGATGGCCAGCGGAATAATAAATACAAGCGCGGCGGCGCAGGACATGCTGCATGCGGCAAGAAAACAGAGCCACAGGGCCTGCTCAAAACCGTAATCTTTGATTGCAAAACCTGCTAGGGCAAAGCTAACTATCGCGATACCGGCAACCATCAATAAACCCGCCACATCGGTCCGGCCTTTGCGGCTTTCCCGGCTGTAGCTGAAGCCCTCCTCCCCGACTAAAGGCCTTAGATAGTCTGACAAATCATTTATGCTGGTTAAGAGCGATGTTATATTGCCGCTTAACTCTTCTCCCGAGGCCTCGGCCCTGAACGTCCTTTTATATATGCCAACTAACCGTTCGCGGCGGATCGATATATCACCTTGCATCCTTACGCAATCATGATAGAGCACGGATAAGACCTGAGGGGGCTTAACATCGCCCGGCTCAAGGGCCGTCAGTCCGTCCCTTACAGGGTGTTCTCTATCGAGCTGCGCAACAATGTTCGTTATTATAATATTGTTTCTGTCCAAAACCTCCTTAAACTCATCCAGCCCCGGTTTATCATTTATTAAATCGATGATTTTACCGCCCGCTAGCACGACTTCATTTAATTTATCCACAAGCGCCTGAACGCGCATCTCCTTCATGCCCGGCAGGTAAGACATCTTGTTCACTTTTTCTACATATTTAAGGCCGCGGATGACCTGGCCGAAACACTTGCTCTCTTCCGTCAGTGGAAGACTGACGCCGATATCTCCGTCGAAGAGCCTGTTCATCCCTTCAATGAACCATTCCGACTCGTCATTCGCTAATTGCTCGGCCATGGAATTAAGCTCTACAAAGTCTTCGCCGGCGCCCAACTGCCTTACTAACGGGTCAGACTCATCAAAATTGAAATATCCTTTCAGGAAAGGTTTGATGCAGTCACCGTAACCGTTTTCGCCGGCCTCATGCGCGATCACCGCTATGTCCAGAAATCTCTGCGCCGCGCGCTCATCGGAATTACCCGAAATACGCATCGAAGAGGCGTCGCCGTCCGAGCCGCCGGAAAGATTGGACAATAGCGGCATGTAATGCCCTCCCGCGCTCATCAAACTTATGCACTCATCGTCTTCAAGGATGGAGGGAAACCCGTGACGGTATCCTTTATCGTGATAGACCCTGAGTTTCTCGCCAAGCGTCTTATATATCAGCTGCGCGGCGTCCCCCGTTCCGCTGTCCCGCGGGATCTGGTAATACGACGGCGGCGAATCCCGTAAATTCCTGATTCCGATAAACCCTTCTCCGGGAGATTTGGCCAGAAAATAGTCAGTATCGCCTGCCGACTCTTCCATGCCGAGTATGAGATAGCCCACCGCTTCCCTGTCCCTAAAATATTTTCCCTGGAACTCGCCGTGGCCGATGTAAGTATCGGTATATGCGCGGCCCATGGAATCGAAATCGAGGAGAATGGACGCCTCATTTTCCACGACCGCGGAACGCATAGTTCCGAAAGGCTCTCTTCTGGGCAGCGCAACGAATGCTTGCGGCGCGCCGGTATCTTCATCAGTATCTACCGCAAGCCTTTTAGGGCGGCTGTTAAGATTATGCGGTATTATTCTGCCTTTACCGTCCATTATAGGAAGCGCGCCGACCACCTTAAGAACCGTGATCGTTTTACCATTGACGACTATGGGATTTTTTAATCTTATGTACACGACCCCTGCATCTATCCTGCCTATACCTATGATCCGTTCGCCCGGCTTATTCTTTTCGAGCAGCCTGGGATCTTCTCTAAGTTTTCTTAGGTCCGCGCCTATGACAAATTTAAGGTTCGCAATGTCTTCTGGAGTCCCCTCCATCTTTTCCCATGCTGAGCTTCGAACGTTCATCTCCGAGGAAAAATAATTCTGTATGCTGACTTTTTTGACTTCTCTCCCGTTAAATATTCCGGTTCTTGGAGGTTCAGAGGATTCTCCCTTAGGCCTGATCGTCGCGTATCCCAGATTGCTGCCCTTAGCCATTTCCGCCTCAACATATAAATTGATATTGCGGTGCCTAGAGATAGCGAGTTTTGTGGCAACTACGGCCATTAACGGGAATAGGAGTGGTGAAAGAGTGAGGAATGCGAGCGTGAATAGCGCGATGAGTCCGCCGTTTATAGCAGCCCTCGTCGGCGCCCGGAAGAGGTTGTATGTTTCATTCCATGTTTTGGGCTTGCCCAGAACCTGAGGACCGAAGGTCTGAATGGTTCTGGGCGGGGCTCTTGCGTTAAAGATGTGTAATAGGACGAATGTTATTCCGAGCCCTACCAATAGCCCTGCGAATATGCCTACATTGAGTATCGGCATGTTGTGATTGAAAAGGTTCAGAATGCTTAAGACCGTGAGCGGCACACCGACCTTGCCGATTTCCTCTATGATCGGCGCGTGTTTAATCGGCGAGTAGCCCTTTATCCCGAATTTTTCGGTTAATCCGGTGAGCGCGCCGGTATGGAGGACGGGCGGTTGCGTGGTTTGTTCGCCCGCTATCGGCTTAATAGATAACTCCCTGATGGCCGCACCGATATCGGTCCTTTCTATGCGAGAGCCGCTTATACCGCAGTAGACCCTAAGTATGGCCGCCGCCAATCCGCTCGGATGTTTTAGCCTCATGTTTCCATGGGTATCGACCGGCGCCACCCTTGCTAACCTGGCCGCAATGACCGGGCTGTGCTTAGACAGATCCTGCAGAAGCGGGTCATTTTGATTTACGATTATTTCGTCCGGCACTATCAAAACCGGGTTCTTCCTGGTCCTATCCATCAGCTCTTTCACTTTGTCTGCAATATCCCCGATATTCGAGTACCATTCCTGGTCAAGGATGATTGCCTCATCGAGATGCCTTGTCGCGTCCGATTTAAGATAGGCCAGGTCTTCTTTGGCGACTTCGACAATCAAGCCCATGCGGACTTTGGATAATTGTATTTCTCTGGCATACGTATTTATCACGTTCCCTATAGTTTGCGGAGATTCTGTAACGGGGCGCGCGGCGCGACTGTTCAATATATTGCCGAGATTGATATACGCCGGCGATGCGGCGCGGCCGCGTCCTTCTTTACCACCCAGGAAATATTCTATAAGGCATTTTATAAAATCTCCTTTCTCGCCGTCAGTGGCCAATTCTTCTACGCGCCCTTCTTCATCAACCTTAATAAACGCCTTGAGTTCCGCGCCGGCGACTGGGTCGCCTGCGGCCTCTCTTATTCTCGGGTCATCTTTATCAAACTCGAATCCGTTCGAAACAACTATATCGGCGCTTCTTTCTGAATCATCCGAGAGGTGCATCCTCACAAAATTCAGCACATCGTCTACGCTCGGCCCTCTTATCCCTTCCCGCGAAGTATCGAGAACGAGTATCGCGCGGCCGGCCACGTCGCTATCATGGACGCTCTTCATGTTCTCAAGGAATATCGAGCCCATGCCGTGGCCGTCTAACTGCATGATCGAAACTTTCTCTTCGGCACGCGCTTTCGCGGCCCCGGCGTAAAATATGTCTTCCCCTAAAACATAAGCCGCGAAATCGTTATTCGCCGATGATATCGCGTACTCACCTGCCCTATCGAGGCCTTTGAGTTTATTGACTATGGCCTTTATCAATTCGGAGTCCCTGGCTTTCTTGTGGGACTCCTCGAGCATGGCCTCCATAAGGGCTTCGCATGCCTCTTTTGTATTTATGCCGCCGAGTGATTCTACCGCGTCAAATCGCAAAGAGCGCTCCTCGCCGCTGTCGTTTATTACGGCCTTTAACGCGTTAGGCGCTACCCTGTGGTTAAAATCGAATATGCCGTTATATAAAAGCAGGCTGGTCAAGTAAGCGCCCAAGAGCACCGTCGGTTTTGACAAGACGAAGGGAACGTTCGTGCCGGTTATGGGGGCCGCGTCCCATCTGACGCGCACACTGTGGGGCACGGCTGACGCCTGATATGTTGTGGCCATCATTATGTCGCTGCCGTTAATAACGTGGAAATCACGGTTTATTCTGTCCGCATACAGCTTCGGATATTGCCTGCTCCTGGAGTCGTTCCCGCCTTCAAAAAATTCAATCTTTATCTCCTTGCCCTCTTCGCGCAGCCGTCTTTCTGCGATGAATTTGAACAACATCGGGAATGTGCCAAACCCCCATTCGTCTACGACGAGAATGGTATTGCCGTTTTCGAGATTTTCAAAAAGCCCCGCGGCCTTGGCCTGTTCATATACGGCGTCTATCACGGCCTTCGTTCCGGGATAATCCGGATTACCGGCAGGCTTCCAATCCGCTTCATAAAGTTGCTTTAAGTTGCTGATCATATATCGTTCGAGATCTCTTGAAAAGCTATAGTCTCCGCGCCTGGCCTCGCTTACATCTTTGTCGAGATCTCTTACCCTGTCGTACAGGATCTTATGCAGTTTTTGATAGAGCTCCTCGCCAATGGTGTCTTTGGAAAGCGTAAACATGTAGTCATGCGTATTTCTACTGTTGAGCTCGCGTGTCAGATAACATGTCTGATAGACACTCTCCGCGCCGCGGCCCAGGAAGACCCCTATCTCCGGTTCTGCCGACAGATAGCGTTCAAAATAAGGCGTCCAATTACCGAGCCGGACGAGTTCGTTATAGCTCTTATACATATTCTCCAATCTTGCCTCAACCCAGGTTATCTCTTCATCGAATCGTAACGATTGGTCGAAGAGAAGGCCGAGCTTGTATAACCTCTCTACCATGTAGCCCCTTATTCTTTCCCTCTCGCCTTTTTCGGAAGGCACGATAGCGGGGTCCGCAAATTCTATCCTTATCGTATCCAGGGTTACCGCGGCCTTAACGCCGGAAACCCCCATCTTTCCGGCATATTCCAAAACCTCTTCGCTGATCTTCTTCAGTGAATCCTCGTTCTCGACCAGTATGGCGGGGACATCCCCGTATCTTTCCGGATCTTCAAGGATCTCCTTTATCGAAGGCAATCCGTCTTCCCGCGGGCCGTAGATATAGTCGTGTAAAAATCGGTATTCGGGGTTGTGGGCGCTGAGCCCTTTGATCACAAGTCCCTCAAGCAGCATCGGCCCTCTTTCTTCTATAACTTTTTTTATGATATCTTCATCGGAATAGGGCAGGTATGTGCCTTGACGATCATAGCGGAAATCATGGGTTCCCAATACGTTCGAAAAGAGGGTGAGGTTCCTCACAGAAAATTCGAGGGATACCATAATGTGGCGGCTGTTATATTCGTTCTGATCGACATATACATCCATGCCTTCATTTCTGTATATCTTTATAAGCTCGGCCTCAAATTTTCTGACCCTGTCTTCATCGACAGACTGATCAAATATGATGTGAAATTCGCGGCCGACCTGGCCGCTCGACTCTTTGAGGCCCACTTGCGCCATATCTGACGGTATGCCCACCTCTCTCAGGGCTTTACTGACAGCGCCTACCATCGTCACGAACTCTTTCCTGTCATAATCGACGCACAGTTCTATCTTTCCGAGCTTCGACAGTGCCTTTATCGCTTCCCGCCTCACCTCGACAGACGCATTTCTTTCGGACAAGAGGCCGCTTATGACGGTGGCCGCCTCCACTGTCGGTATATCGGAAATGTATCTAATATCGGCTATCTTTTCCCCGTCGGAACGCGCGCTATTGAGTATAGCCCGGAAACTCTCGTAATTGAACCGCCTCTTCCTCCTGCCGATATCCGATTTCTGCTGAGCCGCTATCTTCGCGGCATCCGGCCTGCCCACCCAATATAATCCGGTGCCGGCCTTATAGTGCACATTGACAGGCCTCTCTCGAATATCCTTCACCACGAGATGCATGTTTTCGATCGTTACCGTATAATTTTCCGGGACGAGCGTCTTAGTTATTCTCTGCCCGCTACCTTCTCTGGCCACTCTTATGTATGCCATTCCGCTGCCTGACGGCAATTCATATTCCCGTTCGAGCAACACCCTGTCTATGTTTGAGCTGTCGATATGTACCGTATTGCCGTATTCATCCCTTAATTTCTTGCCCCCCGATCCTGGAAATCCGCCCGTCGTAACCGAGAGGCCGTTATAATCATATAGCTGACTATTCAGGTAAGCCGCTATCGGGTTATAGGCTTTGCTGATCGCCAATTCCTTCCCTTCTCTGGCGGCTTTAAGGGCGAGCCATTGTTTCACGGTTTTGGCCGAGCCCTGAGCCTGATGCCCTTCGCTTATTTCTATATAATATTGCGTGACGCTATTCTCTGTTTCTTCCCATGTGAAATATCCTATCGGGCTGAATCCCCCCCTGCCGTCTTCGACCTCTACATTCACCCGTTGCCCATCAGGCCCCTGGACATACTCCATAAAATTGAGCCTTAGTAAATTTTGGGAAATCGGATTGAACAGTTTGATATATTTAAGCCTGTAGTTGGAATGCAGTCTGTGGGGCGCGCGGTATATATACTCTTCCCAGACGCGGTCCGTATCTTTATCATAACTCTTTAAGATGACCTTCTTATTATTGACGGTGTCCATGCCGTAGGCATTTGTCCTTCCGGTAGCTGCATCTTCTTCCTCAAATTTATGGGTACCTTCAGGGATCGTTCCAAGCGGCAGTTCCGAAAACGGCGCGATTATCGAATTGTACACGGCATGCGTTATGCCGGTGGAAAGAGGCGACCACAAAAGTAGAGTCGAGAAGCCGAGAGGGGACAATAAGTTCGGGAATATGAGAGCTAATATAATCGGGATGAAATATGAGACGCGTAATCCGATGCCTAAATATTTGATCGCTTTAGTCTGGCCTGATGCGGGCGGGGCGCGCGTCAATTGCCCGCTTGCGTCGTAATAATACACCTCCCGCTGATGCGCTGTCCGAAATATCCAGAGACTTAAAAGCGAGCTGATCACCAAACCGGCATATGTTCCTATCTCCGCGTAACCAAATGCGCCTCCGAGCCACTTTCCGAAAAGGCCGAAGCCGCTGACCATTGTTAAACTGAAGAATATTTCCTCGAATCCGCCCAGAGACGCAATCGCCCTTTCCGGCCAGCCCCTGAGCCTTAACGCCGGAATGATATCTTTCCACACGGCCGGGATCAAGCCCGTCGGCCCCCTACCTTCCTGCATCTTATCTTTCACCGTCATTAGCAGTTTCAAATACTTTTCTTTATCTATGGGCCCCGCATGTCCGGTAATCGTCCCGACGATCCGGGCTATCTCGTTCTGGCAATCCTTGACATAGTCATCCGGCGCGCGGCCGTCGCTTTCCGCGTTCATTACCCGGGCAACATCCTCGGCGTTCATGCCCAAACGGCGGATCTCTTTTGCTATCTTCTCATCTTCGGCTATGGCCGCCGGCGCGGCGCCTTCCGGCTCTCCCGGAATCGGCATTTTGTAGTTATTCTCGAGCTTTACTCTTAAATCACCTATCTTACCCGATGCTTCACTAGCCATGTCCGTGATATCTCCCCCCACATCCCGCTTTTTCCAGATTTCGTACTGAAATTTCCGGTTAACGTCCTCAATCCTGCGCCAAAGCATACCGGCTTCTTCAGGGGAAAACTGTGGTTTGTCCAATATTAAATTTAACCACACTATGAGTCTGTTAATCTCGCGTATCGCCTTGCCATGCTCTCCGCGCTCCGTGAAGTACTCAGCGAGGTTTACGTAGCTGATGAAATCAGACATTGTGTTGCTTTTGGCAATAAGCTCATCGTTCGATTGGGCGGCCTTACGTTGTTTCGGCCATTTCCACCATGAGAAAAATCTGAATATGCTGACGCCGAATAGGCCCATGAAGAACATCTGGATCCTCTGCCACAACGGTGTCGGCCTAGCCGCTTTCTCGGGGACTCCCTCCGTTTGAATCATTATTTGAGTCGCGCCGTTCTCGTCCGTCCATTTAATCGGCTGCAGCTCTGCTTGCGGCTGCTGCGCTTGCGCTTTTTCGCGCTCCGCCGCTACCGGAGGATTTATCACAAACCTCGGCACATAATTCGCGACGGCGTTGCCCGCGTTTGCCATGAACAAAGCTACAGTAAACGCAATTAATAAGAGCTTATGCAGCTGCTGAATAATCGTATTTTTAAAATAAGGCCGCAATGCAGCCATGTCTTCCGGGAACCATTCAAGAAGCTTATTAACGCTGTCCTGAAATACGCTTTCTGTTGGGAATGTATCGGCAAGATCCGCAACGTCGGTAAAGACCCATTTCTTCGTTCTCTGGCTGAATCCCATGTTCGATAAGTAGTTGCGCCTGGGGGGATTTTGTTCGGCTGCCGCGGTAAAGAGCTTGTCTAACAACTTCCGGTTCCTGATAAGATTTTCTTCCACATCTGCGAAATGATCAAGTAATGCCGTGGCATTTTTAATATCCGCGGCGCCCCTGATCGCATCGTCCAGCATTTCACATTTTTCCTGTATCACGAGACCTGCCGTTCTTTCCTGAAGAGTACCGTCCGGCATTCTGATGCGGATTGCCGCGCCTTCAATCGTTACATATTGCGCCAATCCATTCTGATCTTTTTCGTATTTTTTATAATTGCCAAATGAGTTATTCCTGTCGCTATCACTTTGCATCTTGATTACACAATCCGGAAGCGCAGGGTGGGTCAGCAGGATAGAATGTTTCGTTCGCGCGGAAAGAAATGTTAATTCTGAAGACGATATGATATCGCGGCGTGTAGAAAGATCGGCCTGCAGGAAAGCATCGAAATCATGTTTCTGAGCTTTGGGCGCGGCCGCGGCCGGCGGTGCGAGACTGATCTTCCCCATCTTCTGAGCAGCGGTCGATTGCAATAATTTTTCGGCCGATTCCAGAACACCTGCCGACAACTTGTCTTTGCTATTTCTCTTTATTAAATCCACCAGCTGCTGGACAAGAACCCGTCTTTTCCCGTAATACCTATCCAGTATACGCTCACCGGCGCCCACCCGCAGATCTTCGCCGGATAATTCAAGAAGATCGGATAAAAGTCCCATTTCCATATCTTTAAAAGCAAGATAATGGTCCTGCAAATACCTCTCTTTAGCCGTAATCGGGGCAAAACGCACTCTTTGTTTAAGGATATAGAAACATTCATAATAACTTCTAAAAAATGCGCCGCATGACTCATATATCTTTTTTACCGATTCATCCTCAAAATCCTTTATCTGATATTCCATCGTGGCGTCATCCATATCCCCTATCAGTTTTTTTGATATCGTTTTTTCGCGCAGACGGACCATATTCAAATAAGGTGTTCCTTCGTAAATTCTTATTATATTTAATGGCACGACCATATTCGGTAAAATTTTATTCCTTCGGATAAATGAGATGTTTTGGACCAATTCCTCTTTGGTCATGAGCGGATCGAACATAATAAAACCGACCTCGAAATTAATACCTTTTGACCGTAACGTTTCTATTGCTACCTCGGCTTCTTTTATGGAGGCGCCTTTCGCATAGCGCATCAATTGCGTTTGTGAGCCGGATTCGACGCCCAAAAATACCGTTTCAAGGCCGGCCTTTTTAAGAAGCTCTATCGTTTCTACTCTCTCTCTCCTTATCGTGTCGTCATCATCCTCCTTATATATAGAATCCACCCTAGCGTTGACATAGAGCTTGAGTTTTAACCCATTGTCGATCATTGCTTGAGCAAGACCCTTAACCGCTCTCATATTCTCTATGTCGGATCCGATAAATTCCTCATCGCTGAATATCACTTTTTTGGCCCCGGCCTCCCTGGCTCTCTTTAGATCTCTTATTACGGAGTCTATATTACGGCGCACCGTTTTGCCCTGCTGCGCTCCCCAATAAACCGGGTGAGAACAGAACGTACATAATCCCCATGGACATCCGCGCGATGCCTCCACATACACATTTCCGTCTAAATCCAGGATGCCTCTGATCTGCGAGAGATCGGGATTGGGCAATATGGATAGATCATTGATTCTTTCCCTCCTTGTCGTTATTATCTGCCCATTTTGAACAAACGCCGCATTTCTCACTTCCTCCAATTTTTTAACTCCCTGAACATGCTCTATTAGATCCCGCATAGCCAGCTCGCCTTCTCCGATCACACATACGGCATCGGGAAAATCTCTTAGCAAATTACGATAGTTGAATGTCGGAACATTCTTACCGAAAACCAACAGCGGCATCTCATCCTTGCCGAGCATTGTTTTTAACTCGCCGACAATCTCTTTAAGCAGGTACACCGATCCTATAGGAACAGAAAATCCGAGAATCCTGGGTTTCTGGCGAACAATATCATCAACTATTTGCTTCACGCTTATTAATTGCATATCAAGAATTCGCGGTCTTACGCGATCAGGAAAAGATTCTTTGATAAATTCGCTTAAAGAATATAACCCTAACGGCGAATGCGTTACCATGGCACTACTCGGCATCAGATTAACTAACATAACGTCAATTGGCGTCGATGCCGGTGAAGCATTCTCTTTGCCCATGTCCTGCGGGCTGGGCGCGGTTGCGGCTGGCGCCGAAGCCAGGGTTTGGATTAAAGGTGTTTTTACGAAGAGCCCTATTATCGGGGAGGCGTATGCGAAGAACTCACGATTTAATAGCGGTAATCTTATAGCGTGCGTCTTTTCATGGAGGAGGACCAATTGCCGGGCCAACCGGCCCATATCATAAAATTCCGGCTTGACTTGTATCTGGCCGGAAGCTCTGTCATATTCAGCGATCGGCCCTTCGACAAAGCTCAGGGCCGATGGTAAGCCCTGTCGAACCATCGGGCCTGCCCTTATGCCGAGCGCCGTCTTTATGGAGATCGCCGCGTAGATATTCAGAACGGCGTGTATCGCTGAAAACGCGGCAACGATGCCTAATACATAAGGAACGTACGTTAAATCGTGCGTAAGATAGCTTTCCACCGCTGACGCCGCGGCGACCAATCCGGCGCCTATCGCTGTGGCCGCGAGGCCTTTTATCTCGATGTGTTGGGTATATAGATAACTAACCGTCGCTTTCAATCCCTTTTCGAGCGGCGTTGCTGAAAACAAGAGTTTCTCCTTTGCCCTGGCAATATTAAATACGGGGGCTTTATGGACCTGCGGCTCCGGCACGATCGGAAACTCTTCGCTTTTATGCCCCGGGATATTACTTAAAATACCGGCAACCAGATCGCGCATTGTCACAGGCCCACCCTCAGAGGCTATGATAAAAATTTCATTCTGGTCAAACTTCCTCTCGCCTGCAGCCCTTATCGCTTTTACCGCGTCATCTATGAATACGAAATTCCTTGTGTCGGTGGATGCCCTTACGGGCTTGTTGTCCAAAACCCTGTTGACGATCAATGCCACAACATCCGTCGCCCTCTGTCCGGGGCCGTAAACATTATTCAATCTCAATATCATCCCGTTGCCGGCGGGTAAGCTGATCACGAATCTCTCTCCGAGTATCTTGGAAACGGCATATACGCCTTCCGGCATCGAATCCGTCAATCCTTTTATATCGGACACGTTTTCGCCCTCTAGCCAGTTTTTCATCCAATATTCCGTAAAAGACCGCGGTGTCTGCAATATCGTCGAAAACGGGCCCTTTAGTTGCTGGGCATACTGAGCGGTAAATTCCCGGAAATCGGACGCCGCTTTATCCATCCATAACGCGGTCTTCGGAGAGACCGGAAGCGGCGTATCTTCCGAGACCACCCTGTCTCCCGGTTCAGCCTCAAGATACAGATGGGCCGATGAAATATAAACGAGCTTCTTATTGAATTCTTTGCAGTATTCCGCGATAAATGCCGTCAGTAAGGCGTTGTTCGCGATCGTGTCGCCGGCTTCTTCAATGCTCCTGACCACGGCTTCCGCCTTAGCGGCTATATGGTAAACCGGGGATGATCCCCTTACTATCCTCCGCAAATAACGGAGCCCCTGATCACTCAACAGGTCCCCCGCCGCCATGACGCAGAGATTGCTGTTCTGCATATTCTTTTTAAGTTTACCCTCTGCTTTTTCGTCCTTGGCGCGCACGACCGCTATCACTTTCCTGTTATCGCCGAGCAGATTATTGACCAGATGCGAGCCCATAAATCCCGAAGCGCCGGTAACAACCGAAATCTCTTCATCCTTATTTCTATTCAAAAATTCTTCCAGCTCCGCCAGCGCTGGATCCATGGCCGGCGGCGCTGGCGGTTTTGCGAGACCGATATCCAAAAATTTATTATCGGACCTAGAAAATATTTGCCCTGAATCGAAGAAGATGCTTACTCCTTCGGCCAGGAACTGCCCTAACTCTTTCGTCCTAAGGCCCTCTATGGCCCCAAACAGCGCGCGGAATTCATCATCCGTCAAAGGATCTACCACATAACCCAATCCTATGTGAGTTATATTCCTGGGGCCCTTAATGCGAAAATTGTCCTTGAGTTCTTTTCTCACGCCCGATAGTTGGTCTGTATCTGTATAACACTGCGCGATTATTGATCCTCCGGAAGTTAAATTTATGCCTTTTATCCGGATAGTGAATGGTTCGGTCTGGCCGGCTTTTTTTTCAACAATTGCAAGAAGTCTTTGCTTGTCTTCCTTACCCAGGGCAGTCTCATCTATGTCGGTTATGGTCTCAACGGTTGTGTGCAGGTTATCGGGACGAATAAAGTATATCTTGCTTACCGGCACCGTTTGGCTTAGCTGGTCTTGAATCGCCTTAAGCGCTTCAATAGCGCGCGCCGGCAGGGGCGAGCCGATCACAACTGATGTCGCAGTGCCTTTGGTAGTAATGATCTCTCGAGTGACCCTTGGAGCCTTTATGCCTTCCTGAGCGGTGGTTTTATTCCACAACTCGTCGAATCTATCCGCTTTTTCCGATAGTTTTTTACCGCGTTCTGTCCAGGAGTCTAGAATGTATACAAGGATACCGGACCATATCACGGTCATATTGGCCGCCATCAGGGCTATCTCTTTCGGAAAGAATGTCCAGCCGACGGTCAACCCGGTGCCCCAGAACATCAGGGTATAAATGTATGTGCGCGCAAAAGTCCAGGCAGTATCCCTGAAATTTATCTTCGAACTGTCCTGGGCTATATAATACTTCTGGACTGCAAAATTCAGCGGCAGGGCGACAAATACCGTAAAGAACGTCATGTCAATCAACGTTTTGAATAAAGCGCTGCTCACAAAGATCGCCAGTGTCGGATAGAATATGCTGTATATCAGTATCCCCATATACAAGGCGCCGACGATCGTCCACTTCTTTATCTTGACCCAGTCGGTCTTTTCATTTTTGAGCGCCTGATTGACATAAGCTCCCAAGCCTCGCGCGGCGCCTCCCACAATCGTATTTAGCAATATAGAACCTATCAACGATTTATTGACGACCGAAACATAGGCTTCGCCAAAATATATTGTCAGGAACATCATCACCAGCGGAATCAATAAGAGGGGTGTAAGGCGCTTGAGGTCATACTTGAGTGGTGTAACTTCTGCAGCGGCTCCGGCGGACGGAACTTCTTTTAGCGGCGGCGCAGTTTGCGCAGGTATCGCTGTAGGCGTTTCGGCTATTTTCGTTTTCAGCTTTTTAGCGGCCGCGGCAACTCGGCGAATATCAGAGAGATGATCGATAAGTGCATTTATCAGTCGGGTTTTATTTTCTACATTATTTTCCACGGCTACCTCTTTTAACCGCGCAGCCATATCCTTCCTAAGCTGGACTTCGTCTCCCGGAAGCTCGTTGATACCTATCCCCCTCTGCTGCGCAAAATCACCCAGGGTAACGATAGTAAGTATGTCGATGTCGCGAGGCGTTAATTTATTAAGGATGTATTCTACATTTTCGTCTTCAAGAATGTTGTCAGGCTCACCACCACTCGCAAGATAATAGACAAGGCCGTGATGCTTCACATACCAGGAATATTTTTCGGCATCCTCTTCACTGAAACCTAGCTCGCAAAGAATAGTAAGGACTTTTTTAGCTCCCTCCACGCTGTGCCTGTCGCGTCCGCCCCAATCCTTATCATGCACTTCTTTAGTCACCTTACCGAAATCATGGAAGAAGGCCGTAATGAGCACGTCTTCCGGATGGTCGAAATCGTTAAGTAATCCCGATTCTTCTATCCTCCTTATAGTCCCGAGAATGTGGTCGCTGACAAGGATGTCGTCAGGCAGC
>Ga0315293_10000946_pt1 | contig 27730 bp, 22 predicted proteins | sample YL17G13_20_MG_FD_203071 | JGI IMG/M metagenome (GOLD analysis project Ga0315293, IMG submission 203071) | Sediment microbial communities from Yellowstone Lake, YNP, Wyoming, USA - YL17G13_20 | ecosystem: Environmental > Aquatic > Freshwater > Lake > Sediment | place: USA: Wyoming | collected...
ATCCGCCGCGGCGGACGGCTCTGTTCCCGCACTCCCCACTCAGGAGACCTTGTAATCGACGATCTCCTGCTTCTGGGTGTCGAAGTACACCTTGCGGCCGGCCTTCAGCGACTCCAGCGCCATCAGCGCGACCACCGAGCTCTGGAGGCCGTCCTCGACGGTGGCGCTGGGCTGCTTGCGCGAGCGCATGCAATCCAGGAAGTTGCCGACGTGGGCGGCGGTGGCGTCGCCGACCGTGGGAGCGTTGGGCTCACTGCTGGGGCCGGTGGGGGCGCTCTTGGGCCGCGCCTCCGGCAGCCCCGGGATATTGACCGGAGCGCGGCTCCTGAATTTGGCCTCCGCGCCATCGCCGGTGACCGTCATCTTGATGGTGTCCAGCTTGCCCTGCGGCGAGTAGAACAGCTCGCTGGGGTCGTCGGAGCCGTTGGTCAGCCGGGCCTGGTAGGTGACCTGGAAGCCCTTGCGGTATTCGTAGACCACGGTGATGGTGTCCTCGTTCTCGCGCCCGTCCTTCCAGTAATAGACGCCGCCGCTGGCCATGCAGGAGAGCGGGTGGACATCGCCGGTGAACCAGTGCACCACGTCGAGCTGGTGCGACAGCCACTGGTCCGGGATGCCGCTGGAGAAGTCGCGGTACAGCCGCCACTCCATGTACAGGTGCTTGTCGAAGGGCCGGGCGGGGCGGTACATCAGGAAGCGCTTCCAGTCCGTGTCCTTCTCTTCGACCTCGTTGACGTCGGCGCGGCGCCAGCGGGTGGACATCACGTTCCAGCGGATATCCACGTGCTTCACTTCGCCGATGATGCCTTCCCGCATCATCTGCCGGGCCTGCTGGTACTTGCCGTCGCTGCGGCGCTGCGTGCCCACCTGCACCACCTGCTTGGAGCCCTTGACCACCTTGATCAGGTCCTTGGCGTGCTGCAGCACGGTGGCCATGGGCTTCTCGCAATAGCAGTCCTTGCCGGCACGCACCACGGCCTCGGCGGTCTTGGCGTGCTGGAAGTCGGCGTTGGCGATGAAGATCCCGTCCACAGTCTTGTCCGCCAGGATCTCATCGATGTTCTTGTGGAGCTTGGGCTGCACCCCGAGCGCCTTGTTGGCCATTTCGGCGCCGCGCTCGCGGTTCTTCAGCCAGATGTCGCAAATGGCCACCATGGTGGCGTTCTTGTCCGGCGCCCAGGCGAAGAAGTTACGCATCAGCGCGCTGCGCCCGCGCTGGCCCGGCCCGATGATGCCGATGCCGAGCCGGTCGTTGGCGCCCAGGACACGGTTGTAGGAAGCCGCGGTCACGGCCGTCGCCGCCGCCGCGTTCTTCACGAAGTCCCGGCGGGTCACATCTGACATAATTCCTCCAGAAGGGATAAGAGATCTCGGGCATCATCTTATATCCGGCCGGGGGAAGAAACAAGACTGTGGGCTGTGGGCTCCCCGGCCGAAGGCCGGCCGCCGCTCTCCGAGGGGCTCGGTTGTGCCTGCAGCCCACAGCCCACGGCCTACAGCCTATGAACGTCTGGGTCTACAAAGTGAACGCCAAGCGGCCGGGGCGGCTGACCGGCTGGCACTTCGATGCCTACTTCCGCTATCGGGGCGGCAAGCCGTACGAGATGGGCGGCGGGGGATGGATCCGCTCGCCGCTGAGCTGGGAGCGTTTGCGCCATGTCCGCGCCGGCGACCTGTTTCTCTGCTACCAGACCGAAGAGCGCCGCATCTACGGCCTGGCGCGGGCGGCCACGCCCGGTTACGAGGAGCGGCCCGGCAGCGGCCGCTTCAACTGCGTGGATTTCCAGCCGCGTGGGTTGCGGCTGCGGCGCCCCCTGAATGTCGGCGCGCCGGCACAGCGCCGGCTGTTCGCCCACGTGCGCGCCTTTACGGTGCCGTCGCGCGGAACGATTCATCGCCTGGCCGCCGACGAATGGCCCCACGTGCTCCAGGCGCTGATCGCCGAAAACCCCGACCAGCGCGATGCGATCCTGCGCTGGCTGTAGGCCGTGGGCTGTAGGCCGTAAGCTGTGGGCTCTCCGGCCGAAGGCCGGCCGCCGCTCTCCGAGAGGCTCGGTTGTGCCCACAGCCTACAGCCTACGGCCTACAGCCTTGGACGTTTCCGCCGCCATCTGCGACAATAGAACATCTAAACGACGTGGCTTACTCAAGAACAGAGCGTGTCGCCGGCGTGCTGGTCCCGCTGTTCTCGCTGCGCAGCCAGCGGGGCTGGGGCATCGGCGAAATCCCCGACCTGAAAGACTTCAGCAACTGGCTGGCGGACGCCGGCCACGGCCTCCTCCAGTTGCTCCCTGTCAACGAGGTGGCGCCGGGCGAGAACAGCCCTTACGCCTCGATGAGCGCCTTCGCCCTGGACCCCATGTATCTCTCGCTGCCCGATATCGAGGATTTTCAGGCCGTAGGCGGCGAGCAGGCGCTCGATGCCGGGCGGCGCGCGCGCCTGGAGGCAGCCCGCGAAGCGCCGCGCGTCGATTACGACGCGGTGCGGGAGCTGAAGCGCCACGCCTTGCGGCTGGCCTTCGAGCGCTTCCGCGAGCATGAATACGCGCGCGGCTCCCGGCGCGCCGGGGCCTTCGACTCGTTTGTCGAGGAGCATGCCGGGTGGCTGCGGGACTACGCGCTGTTCCGCGCCCTTCACCACCGCTACGAGAGCCACTGGGAAAGCTGGCCGGCGGAGCTGCTCGAGCGGCGCCCCCAGGCGCTCGTGGAGCAGCGGCGCGCCCTGGCCGATGAAATCCTGTTCCGCCAGTACCTACAGTGGCAGGCGCAACTGCAATGGCAGGAAGCGCGCCGCGCCGCCGCCCAGTTCGGCGTGCGACTGAAGGGCGACCTGCCGTTCATGGTTTCCGGCCACAGCGCCGATGTCTGGGCCCTTCAGCACCAGTTCCGCATGGATGCCTGGGTGGGCGCGCCCCCGGACGCCTTCAGCGTCAACGGCCAGAACTGGGGGTTGCCTGCTTACAACTGGGAGGCCATGGCCGCCGACGATTGCACCTGGCTGCGGGGGCGGGCGCGGCGCGCGGCGGAGCTGTTCGATGCCTACCGGGTCGATCACCTGGTCGGCTTCTATCGCACCTATACGATTCCCAGGGACCGTTCGCAGCCTTACTTCTCTCCCGGCCGCGAGGAGGAACAACACGCGCTGGGGGAACGCCTGATGGGCGTTTTCAAGTCGGCGGGCGCCGTGGTGATGGCCGAAGACCTGGGCACCGTGCCCGATTTCGTGCGCCACTCCCTGGCCCGGCAGGACATCGCCGGCTACAAGGTGCTGCGCTGGGAGCGCGAATGGCACACGCCGGGCCAGCCCTTCCGCGACCCGCCTTCCTACCCGGAGGTGTCGGTGGCCTGCTCCGGCACGCACGACACCGAGACCATGGCCGTTTGGTGGGAGCAGATCGACGGGCACGAGCGCCGCGAAGTGTGCCGCATCCCGGCCATGCGCAGCATCAACCCGGAGGAGCGCTTCTTCACCCCGACGGTGCACCAGGCGCTGCTGGAGGCGCTGTACGGCGCCGGCTCGCGCTACCTGGTCCTGCCCATCCAGGACGTGCTCGGCACGCGCGAGCGTATCAACCTGCCCGCCAGCGTCGGCCCCGAAAACTGGACCTACCGGCTGCCCACGAACATCTCCGAGATGGGCAGTCACGCGCAGTGGCGCCAGGCCTTCCACCGCATCGCCGGCTGCGCGTTGCGCCACGGCCGCTCCAGCGCCGCGCGCGCCGCCTGATTGAACCACCTTGACACCAAGTGCTTGGTGTCTTTGTGTCTTGGTGGTTCAGTTCATGGGCTTTCATTCCTGGCGGTGGCCGATGAAGGCCAGCGGCTCGCCCTGGTTGATGGGCGGCGTGTAAACCACGTACAGCACCTCGCCGGCAAACGGCGCCCGCACCTCCGCCAGGCGCTTGCCAAAAAAGTCGGTGAGGATTCCCAACAGCGTGCCCGCGGCCACTGTGTGACCCTTCTGAACCACCGGATACCAGATGCCGGTGTGCTCGCTGCGCAGCACCTCGGTCTTGTCCAGCCACACGGGCTGCTCGGCGGTGTACCGCGGTTTTTCATCGAGCATCTGCAGGAAAGCGAGCACGTTCCTCACGCCCCGCTCCAGCAGCGTGATGGATTCGTCCACGGCCAGGTAGCCGCCGGGGATCACTCCCAAGCCGCCCGATTCCACCGTGATCGCGGGTTTCCCCCTGAGGATCGCGGTATTGGATGAATAGACGGAGGCGGCCGGATCCTTGGGGCGGTCCGCGTCGATCACGATGTGGTCCAGGCCGAAAGCCAGCACCATTTGGCGTGATGCTTCGTCCACTTTCGGCTGCCCGCTCTGCGTCCAGTAAGCATAGGGGCGCAGCGATTCGTTGCCGTCGCCGCAGTGCAGATCGATCAGGTAATCGGCGCGCTCGATGACTTGCCGTGTGAGGGCATAGGCGATTCGTTCCGAGATCGTCCCATCAGCCTTGCCGGGAAAGACGCGGTTGAGGTTCTTTCCATCCACCGGGCTGTAATAGATCGTGCGCCTGAGGAACGAGGGCATGTTGGCGACGTGGACCAGGATCACGGTTCCCGCCAGCCGCTTGGGATCGATCTGGCCGCGCAGTTTCTGCAGGGCCAAAACCGGCGAATACTCGTAGCCGTGAACGCCGGCCAGCACGGCCAGCACGGGCCCGGAGGTTGCGCCGCGAGCCACGGTGACCGGGATGCGCGTTCCCTCATCGACACCGGCCGGCACCTCCAGGAACCCGGAGGCCGCTTCACCGGGGGCCACCTTCCCGATGTCCAACGGTTCCTGCGCCAGGCCGGCCGCCGCAAACAGCAACATCGCGAAAATCAACATGCGGATATAGAACCACAAAGACACCAAGAGCACAAAGGCAACAGAGCCGCGAGCGTCAGCGAGCGGGCGCCCGCGCAGCGCCGCCCACCAGTCAGTGGACCGTGCCGCTGCGCAAGCACCCGCTCGCTGACGCTCGCGGCTCTGTCTGGCTTTGTGGTGAATTAGCCCTGCCGTTGGATCCAGCCGCCGCCCAGCAGCAAATCGCCGTCATAGAAGACGGCTGCCTGGCCGGGGGTGATGGCCCGCTGAGGTGAGTCGAACTGCACGCGGACCTGGCCGTCATCGAGCGGTGTAACGGCGGCGGGCGCGGCGCGGTGCCGGTAGCGGATCTTCACTTCAGCCCGAATCGGCGCGCGGGGCGGCGCGATGGAGACCCAGTTGACGCCCGCCACCGCCGCCGTCGTCGCCAACAGCTCCGCATCTTCGCCGACCGTGACCGTGGCGGTCTCCGGCTCCAGGCGCAGCACGTAAAGGGGATGCCCGACGGCCACGCCCAGCCCCTTGCGCTGGCCGACGGTGAAGTTGTGGATGCCCGGATGCTCACCCAGCACGCGCCCGGCGCCATCGACCACGGGGCCGGGCCGCGCCGGCACGCCCTGGCTCTGCTCGGCAAAGTAGGCGGCGATAAAACGGCTGTAGTCGTTGCCGGGCACGAAGCAGATTTCGTTGGAGTCGGGCTTGGCGGCCACCGGCAGGCCGGCGGCCCGCGCCCGCTCCCGCACCTCCTCCTTGGTCATCGCGCCCAGCGGGAACAGCGTTCGGCTCAATTGTTCCTGCGTCAGCCCGAAGAGGAAGTAGGACTGGTCCTTGCCCTGGTCGCTGCCGCGCCGCAGCGTGAAGCGGCCGGGGCCGGGATCGCGGCCGGCGCGCGCATAGTGGCCGGTGGCGATCGAGCCGGCGCCAATCTGCCGCGCGGTCACCAGCAACTGATCGAATTTCAGCAGCGAGTTGCACAGCGCGCAAGGAATTGGCGTGCGCCCCGAGAGGTAATCGTCGATGAAGGGACGAATCACCTCCCGCTCGAAGCGCTGCTCGAAGTTGACCACGTAGTAGGGCAGGCCCAGGCGCTCGGCCACGCGGCGCGCGTCGTACACGTCGTCCAGCGAGCAGCAGCGGCCGTGCGTGCTCACCGGCATCCCGGCATGGCCCGCCAGCCGCCGCTGGTTCCATACCTGCATGGTCAGCCCGATCAGCTTGAGGCCCTGCTCGTGAAGCAGCAGCGCGGCCGTGGAGCTGTCCACGCCGCCGCTCATCGCCACCGCTATGGTCTGGTTGCTATTCATGCAAGTGACAAGTGACAAGTGACGAGTGACAAGTGACGAGTGACCCGGGCTCGTCACTCGTCACTTGTCACTCGTCACCTCTTGTACACCGGAGACAGTTCGCGCAGGTGGGCGACGACACCGGGCAGGATCTGGAGCAGGCGATCCACCTGCTCCTCGGTCGTCTGCCGGCCCAGGCTGAAGCGGAGGCTGGCGCGCGCCTGCTCGGGGCGCAGGCCGATGGCGGTCAGCACATGCGAGGGCTCGATGGCGCCGCTGGAGCAGGCCGCGCCGGTCGAGCAGGCCACGCCCTTCAGGTCCAGCGCGATCACCAGCGCTTCTCCCTCCACGTAGTCGAAGCGCAGGTTGCAGGTGTTGGGGACGCGGTGGAGCGGGTCGCCGTTGACGGTCGTGTCGGGGACTTTCTCCAGGACGCCGCGCTCCAGCCGGTCGCGCAGGGCGGCCAGGCGCCGGCTCTCGGCGGCCAGCGACTGCCGCGCCAACTCCGCCGCCCGGCCCAACCCGACGATGCCGGCCACGTTCTCGGTCCCGGCACGGCGGTCGCGCTCATGATGGCCGCCGTAGCTCAGCGGCTGCAGAAGCGTGTTGCGCCTGACGAACAGCGCCCCCACTCCCTTCGGTGCGCAAATCTTGTGCCCGCTCAGCGTCAGCAGGTCCACGCCCAGCGCCTTCACGTCCACCGGGATCTTGCCCACGGCCTGCACGGCATCGGTATGCGCCAGCGCGCCGTGGGCGCGCGCCAGTTGCGCGATCTCGGCCACCGGCTGTATAGCGCCGATCTCGTTGTTGGCGTACATCACGGTGACCAGCGCGGTTTCGGGACCGAGCGCCCGGCGCACATCGTCGATGCTCACGATTCCGCGGCTCCCCACCGGCAGGTAGGTGACCTCGGCGCCCTCTTTCTCCAGCGCCTGGCAGGCATTCCATACGGCGTGGTGCTCGATGGCGCTGGTGATGACGTGTTTCGGCCCCGGCCCGCGGGCGACCGCGGCCCGCACCGCGCCAAACACCGCCAGGTTGTCCGCCTCCGTGCCGCCCCCGGTGAAAACGATCTCGTTGGGCCGGCAGTTGATCGACGCCGCCACCTGGGCGCGGGCTTGCTCGACCGCCGCGCGTGCCTGCTGGCCGAAGTGATGAATACTCGAAGGATTGCCGTAATCCTCCTTCAGGTACGGCAGCATGGCGTCCAGCACCTCGGGCAGGAGGGGCGTGGTGGCGTTGTAATCGAAGTAGAGCCGTTCCATAAGAGGCTGGAGACCGGAGGCTGTAGCCCTGCCGGCTCATCACTCAATTCTAGCATGCAGCCTCCGGTCTCCAGCCTCCGGCCTCCAGCCTCCGCTTGACACCGGCCTGCAATTCGCTGATATTGCTGGCTATGGCCCGTCCACTCATCACGCTCACAACGGACTTCGGTTTATCCGACCATTTCGTCGGCTCAATCAAAGGAGTCATTCTGAACCTGAACCCGGAAGCCGACATCATCGACATCTCGCACGAGGTCCGTTCCCACGACATCCTGGACGGAGCATTCACCATCGCGCAGGCTTACCGGTTCTTCCCCAACCACACCATTCACGTGGTGGTGGTCGATCCGGGCGTGGGCAGCCAGCGGCGCCCCATCCTGGTGGCGGCGGGCATCTACCGTTTCATCTGCCCGGACAACGGCGTGCTGTCGTTCATCATGGCGCGGGAGGAACACGAAGTCCGCCACATCACCTCGGATTATTACTTTCTCAGTCCGGTGAGCAACACCTTCCATGCGCGCGACATATTCGCCCCCATCGCCGGCTGGCTGAGCCGCGGGGTGGAGTTGGCCAAGTTCGGCGATCCCATCACCGACTACGTGCGCTTTGCCGTACCCCGGCCCAAGGCTGTGAACGAGAAGACGGTGAAGGGAGTGGTCCTGAAGGTCGACCGGTTTGGCAACGCCATCACCAACATCACGGCCCAGGACGTACCGCTGCTGTTCGAGCAGAATCCGCCGCCCTTCCGCATCACCGCCGGCAAGGGCGAGATCACGAAGATCAACCAGTTCTACGCCCAGACCGCGCCGGGCGACTTGTTTGCCATTGTGGGAAGCAGCGGTTACCTGGAACTGGCGGCGAATCGGGGGGCTGCGGCCAAGCTGCTGGGTCTGGATCGCGGAGCCGAAGTGGGGGTCTTTTTCGACTGACTAACCGCGTAACATCGGCGTCTTTTCCCAGCTACTCTCCGAGGGAAGCGCACCGGCCATCCAACCGCCGCCAGGCCGATCACCTGTTACCTGCAACCTGTAGCCTGCAACCTTCATGGTAGAATCCGCGGGCGAGAGGAGCCGGACGACTTATGACCAAACTCGATCTATCGCGTCGCGGATTTCTGGGCATGGCGGCGGGGACCACCGCCGCTGCCGCCGCCACGGCCGCCGATGAAGCGCCCGCGCCGGTCATCAGCGAACTGTATCCCACGGCCGAAATGGGGCCGACCCCGGCGACCGTGCGCATTGTGACCAGCCAGCAATTCACGCCCGAGGAGGCCGCCGCGGTCACCCGGCTGGCGCCCAAGATCGAGCTGGTGCAGTGCCGGAACCGGGACGAAGTGTACGCGGCCATCGCCAACGCCGACGCCTTCTTCGGCGTGGCCGATCGCGAGACGATCAGGCGCGGGACCCGGTTGAAATGGATTCAGAACCCGGCGGCCGGCGTCGAGGGCCTGGTTGAAATGCCCGAGCTGCTCGAATCGAAGATCGTGCTGACCAACATGCAGCGCGTTTTCGCCCCGGTCATTTCCGAGACGGCCATCGGGCTGCTGCTGGCCCTGGCCCGCGGGTTTCCGACCTACGTCCGCCAGGGCGACCGGAAGCAGTGGAAAAGCGCGCCCGACTTGGTGGAAATCAGCAACCGGACCATGGGGGTGATCGGCTTCGGGGGCCTGGGCAGCGAGACAGCCCGCCGGGCCCACTACGGCTTCGGCATGCGCATCATCGCCACCGACGCCAAGCCGCTGCCCAAGCCCCACTGGGTCGATGAGCTGCGCGATCCGGGCTGGCAGGCGGAGCTGGTCAGGCAATCGGATGCCGTCGTGGTGGCCGCCCCGGAAACCAAGCTGACGCGCGGGATGGTAAACGAAGCGTTCTTGAAGAGCATGAAGAAGACGGCCTTCCTGATCGCGATTTCGCGCGGCACGCTGTACGACGGCGAGGCCGTGGCGCGGGCGCTGAAGGAGGGCTGGATCGCCGGGGCCGGGTTGGATGTAACCCCGCGGGAGCCGCTGCCGGCCGATGACCCGCTGTGGGCCGCGCCCAACGCCATCATCACCTGCCACACTTCCGGCTACGCGCTCGAGCGACGGGGCCGCGTCATGGCCTTGTTCACCGAGAACCTGCGCCGCTACGTGAATGGCCTGCCGCTGCTGAATGTGGTCGATAAGGCCCGCGGGTATTAGCTCGTATCACTCACCACGGATAAACACGGATGAGCCGGATGCGCCTTGCTTGTCCCTGCCGGGACCCGCACAGGCAGACGCCGGTTGCTTGCCGCGGAAAGGCCGGTTGGGGTTATACTGTGCAAGTTGCGACAGAGAGTGCCGATCACTGGACGTTTGTCGAAAAGGCTGCCTTGGGCTGGCCCGGAGGCGGCCTTTTTTGCTTGACCGGGTGGGCGCAGGCGAGTGAGCAACTCCGTTTGGCCTCGCAATCGAAAGAAAGGATGACATGTCAAGACTCTACGTGGGCAATCTGCCTCACTCAGTCGAGGACCAGGATTTGGTGGACTGGGTAACAAACGAGGGCTTCAAGGTGGAGAGCGCCCGCGTGATTCGGGACCGGGACACCGGCCAGTCACGCGGATTCGGCTTCATCGAGCTGGGTTCGGGGGAGGACCTGGAGCAGGCCATCGCCAAGCTGAACGGGATGCAGTGGGAAGGCCGCACGCTGCGCGTCAACGAAGCTCGGCCGGAGAGCGGCGGTTCCCGGAGCGGCCCGCGTCCGGGCGGCGGCGGCGGCGGCGGCGGCGGCCGCTTCGGAGAGGGCGGCGGCCGCGGGCGTTTCGGCTCCGGCGGCGGCGGCGGCCGTGGCCGCGATCACTGCTAGCCCGCTTGTCGAAGTGCTGGGTGCTGGGCGATTAGTCCATTCTTGCCGTCCGGCGTTCACTGCTCCTTGCCGGCGGTATAATTCATGTAAGGAACCTGCCCGGCCGGCTGTGTCTCTCAACGCTAGGCGCATGGCCCCGGCTTCTCCGCCTGTGGCCGCGCCCGGAGTCCGCCGCTGCTCGATGCTGATGACCCCAGTGGCGGGATCCTGGTATTTTCGCCGCAGGTTTGCGATTTTCGCAATTCCCGGCCCCCTGGCCACATCTCCATTGACAAGCGTAGCGGCAGGCAGCACAGTCTACAGAACGTGACACCGCGAGAACGCTGGCGGGCCGTGCTGGACGACGGGCGTGCGGACCGGGTGCCCTGCGACTACTGGGCCACCGCCGAGGTGACCCGCCGCCTGCTCCGCGAACTGGGCTGCGCATCGGAGCGCGAGCTTTGGGAAGCACTGGACATCGACAAATGCGTTTTTCTCGCACCCAAGCACCCGCGGGCGAAGGAAGACACCTGGCACATCCCCTCGCTGTTCAGCGTCTGGAATATCGAGACCGCGCTGGTGCCGTATATGGACGGGCTGGGGGTGTACGAGGAGGCCGTCAACCCGCCAATGGCGAACGTCAAGCAGGCGGCGGAAATCGACTGCTTCCCCTGGCCGAAGGCGGAGGAATGGGACACCAGCCGGCTGCGCGATGAGTGCCTGCAGTGGCGCGACTATCCGATCGTGGGCGCCTCCTACGAACCCTTCTACCTCTACTGCCGGCTGCGCGGCATGGACCGGGCGCTCGAAGACCTGGTGACCAACCCGGATATCGTGGACGCCGCCATGGAGCGCATTTTCGAAATCCACGCCGGGATCGTGCGCCGCGCCATGAAAGCGGCCGGCGACCTGATCGATTTCATATACGTCGCCGAGGACCTCGGCACGCAAGAGTCGCTGTTGATGAGCCCCGCCGCCTTCCGCCGCTTCATCAAGCCGTGGCTGGCGCGCATGGCCGAGCTGGCCCGCGGCCTCGGCGCCCGGGTCTTCCATCACGACGACGGCGCCATTTACCCGCTCCTGCCGGACCTGGTCGAAATCGGTATCGAGGTGCTTAACCCGGTGCAGTGGCGCTGCCGCGGCATGGACCGCAGGATGCTGGTGCGTGAGTTCGGCGGCGCCCTGGTGTTCCACGGCGGTGTCGACAACCAGCGCACCCTCCCCTTCGGTTCCCCACAGGACGTGCGGCGCGAGGTTGCCGAAAATATCGAGATTTTCCGGCAGGCCAAGGGCTACATCGTTTGCCCCTGCCATAACCTCCAGGCCAATACCCCCACGGAGAACATCATCGCGTTGTATGACGCGGTAAAGGAGTTCGGATCATGAAAGCAATCGTCACGCTTGCATTGACGGCGGCCTTGCTGTTGCACGCGGCCGCGGTTGGCGCGCAGGTGACCGGCTCGCTCAGCGGCACGGTGCTGGATTCGTCCGGTCTCCCGATGCCGGGCGTAAAGCTCAAGCTGGTTTCGGAAGCGACCGGGGCCATGCGCGAAGTCGAGAGCGGCACGGAAGGCAACTTCGTCTTCAATGCCGTGCCGCCGGGCTTCTACACACTAACGGCTGAGTACGCCGGGTTCCGCAAATACGAGCGGAAGAAGATCGAGCTGACCGCCAGCGACAATTTCTCGGCCGGCCAGATTCGGCTGGAGGTGGGCGCGGTGGCCGATTCGATCACCGTCGTCGAGCAAGGCGCCAGCGTGCAGATTGCCAGCGGCGAGCGCTCCGGCGTGGTCACCAGCGCCGAGGTGGAGAACCTGACGGTCATCAACCGCGACTTTGCCGTTCTCGTCTCGCTCATGCCCGGCGTGGTGGACAACCCGGGCTCGGAAAGCCAGGGGTTCGCGGGCGGCTCCAGCGCGAATTTCAACGTGCAGGGCGGCAGGAATACCGGCAACAGCATCACCATCGACGGGCAACCGACGGAAAGCGCCCTGATGTACGCTCGCAACACGGCCATCAGCATGGAAGCAGTGACCACGGTCAAGATCCTGGTGAGCAACTACCAGGCCGAGTTTGGGCGCAAGCCGGGCGCCAGCATTCAGGCCGTCACCCGGGGCGGCAGCAAGGACTTCCACGGTTCCGCCTACTGGTACAAGCGCCACGAGATGTTGAATGCCAACAGCTTCTTCAACAACCGGAATGCCGTACCCGAGTCGGTGTACCGCCACCTGCTGGCCGGATTCAGCGTGAACGGCCCGGTTTACGTGCCCCGCTTCTCCGACCGTAAGAACCCGAAGGTGTTCTTCTCCTTCACCCACGAGATTCTGGGCGAGGCGCGGCCCCAGGCGATCCGCCAGTTGACAATGCCCACCGAACTGGAGCGCCGCGGGGATCTCAGTGACTCACGTGACCTGAACGGAGCGCTGATTCTGGTTAGGGATCCGCTGCTCGGGCTGACGTGCAGCACGACCAACCGGACAGGTTGCTTCCCCGATAATGTCATTCCCGCAAGCCGCATCAACGTCAACGGCCAGAATTACCTGAAGATCTTCCCGCTGCCGAACCTGGACGCGACCACCACCATCTTGGCCGCGCGCCGCTATAACTGGCAGACACAGGAAAGCCTGGACGTCCCAAGGAACACACAAACGCTGCGGCTCGACTACAATCACAATCCCCATACCACTTTCTATGCGCGCTATCTTCGATGGGACGAAAGAGTCGGCGGGTACGCCGTACCGGCGGCGAACAGCAATTGGGGATTCCTGCCGGCCGTCTATAGTGACAACACCAACGCGTTGACGCTGTCGGGCACGCGCATTCTCGGCCCCAGTCTGATCCTGGAGGCCTCGAGCGCTCTGTCCATCTTCATTGAGGGCTCCCGGCCGCGCACCCCGGAGGACCTGGAGCGCGTCACCCGCAAGAAATCGGGCGTGAACATCCCGCAGTTCCATCCGGAAATCAATCCGCTGAACCTCATCCCAGCAGCCACTTTCGGCGGTGTCACCGGCGCCGTCTCGACGGCGTACGAGGCGAACGGGCGCTTCCCCTACGACGGCAACGACGTGACCTTCAACGAAACCGTGACGCTGAGTAAAACCCATGGACCGCACGTGGCCAAGCTGGGCTTCTGGGCCATGCGCTGGCGGCAGTCGAAAGGTTTGTACGGCAACGGCCCGGGCACCATCGATTTCAGCAGGAACACGAGTAACCCCAATGACGCCAACCACCCCTTCGCCAATGCGCTGCTGGGCAATTTCGCCTCGTACACGGAGTCAACGTCGCGGCCGCTTTACCTTCACCGGCAGACGGTGATCGAATGGTTCGCGCAGGACAACTGGCGCGCCACGCGAAAGCTCACGCTCGATTTCGGGGCCCGCTTCGGCTGGTCGCAACCCTGGCACACACCGAGCGGGAAAAATGAGGCGGCCTTCCTGCCGCAACTCTGGAACCCGGCCAACACGGTTGCGCTGATGATCCCGGTCAGGGTGAGCGGCACCCGAAGGGCCATGGATCCGATTAGTGGCACCCTCTATCCGGAAGCCGCTATCAGCGCCATCGCGCCGGGCAAGGGCGATCCGTTCAACGGAACCATTACGCTGGCTGCGAACCCGTCATACCCGCGCGGGATGCGCGATCCTTCCGGCATCAAGATCGCGCCGCGCTTCGGCTTCGCCTACGATCCGTTCGGCAAGGGCCGCACCGCCATTCGCGGAGGCTTTGGCTCGTTCCGCGATATGCAGGAATGGAATGGATCGTTCAACTCGACCTTCCGTAACCCGCCGATCCGGCTCGACCCTATCATCTACTACAACAACCTCGAGACCTTCATGCAGGCTCAAGGGCTGAATTTCCCGTCGGCAACAATGGGCTTTGACCGGGCTCGCCCGCTGGCGCACACCATGAACTACAGCATTGGCATTCAGCACAACGTCGGGTTCGGCACGGTTGTGGACGTGTCCTATGTGGGCGCGCTCGGGCGCCACCTGATTGCGGCGCGCAATATCAACGCGGTGCCGTTCGGCACCAATTTCCTGCCGCAGAACAGAGATACCTCGGCGACCTCGGCCACTGCGGCGCTGCCTGCGTCGTTGCTCCGGCCCTATCTGGGCTACAACAACATCACCTTCTACGCGTACGACAGCAATTCCAGCTATCACTCGCTGCAGGTGACGGCCAACCGGCGCTTCGCCCGCCGCTTTCAATACGGAGCGGCCTGGACATGGTCCAAGGCCATGGACCTCGTCGATGGCGATACCACCGCGGTCAGCACGCTCATCAACCCGAAGATCTGGAACTACGGGAAGGCCGGGTTCGACCGCACACACATCCTGAAGCTGTCCTTTATCTGGGACGTGCCCAAGGGCAGCCGGCTGTGGAAGAACCCGGTGATGAAGACTGCCTTCGACGACTGGCAGGTATCGGGCATCGCCACCATGATGAGCGGCGCCCCGTCGGGGGTCAGTGCGACGCTAGTCTCCACCAGCGACATCACCGGCTCGCCCACCGACACCGGCGCCCGCCCGGTGGTGCTCGCGGATCCGCGGTTGCCGAGGAGCGAGCGCACCTTCAGCCGGAACTTCAATATTGATGCGTTCGGCCCGCCGGTGATCGGCACTCCAGGGAATGCGGCGAAGGATCTATTCCGCGGTTCCGGCATCAACAACTGGGATTTGTCGCTGTTCAAAAACTTCCGGATTCCGTGGGAAGGGTTGAGGCTGCAGTTCCGGGGGGAATTCTACAACGCCTTCAATCATACCCAGTTCAGCAGCATCGATACTGCGGCGCGATTCGATGCGCAGGGTAAGCAGACGAACACGCGCCTCGGCGAATTCACCGCCGCGCGGTCGCCCCGGCGCGTGCAGTTGGCGCTGCGCCTCACGTTCTAGGAGGCCACCACCAAGGCACCAAGACCTGATGTCTTGTTGGTTCATCTGACGGTTTGGCAAATGAAAAACGTTCTCTTTATAGCCGTTCTGGCCGGCTGTGTGTTGCTCGCCTGGGCGGCCCCGCCGGTCTCTCTGGAGCAGGGCTTTCGCAACCCGCCGCCCCAGGCGCGCCTGCGCTGCTACTGGTGGTGGCTCAACAGCAACGTAACCAAAGAAGCGATCACGCGCGATCTCGAGCAGATGAAGGCCAAAGGCTTTGCCGGCGCCATCATCATCGATGCGGGCGGCGCCGAGCAGCGGAAGAACGCGCAGGTGCCTGCCGGACCGATCTTCGCCGGGCCGCAGTGGCGGGACCTGTTCCGCCACACCCTGGCCGAGGCCAACCGCCTGGGGCTGGAAATAAGCTTGAACATCCAAAGCGGTTGGAACCTGGGCGGGCCGACCGTGAAGCCCGAGGAAGCGGCCAAGCAATCGACCTGGTCGCGTGTGCAGGTCACGGGCCCGTCGCGGTTCGATGGCGTGCTGGAAGCGCCGCCGCGCAAACTCGACTTCTACCGCGACGTGGCGGCAGTCGCCTATCCGCTGAAGCATGGAGCCGCGCCCAAGCGAGAGCCGATCCGGCAGTTTGATTTCAAGGCCTCCTTAAAAGAGGCGGGGTTCTCCACGCCCGACACCCGCCCGCTGTTGACCGACGTGCCTGCCCGTCCCGGCGAAGAGGACACCATGGGGACACGCGTCATCGACCTGACGGCCCAGATGCAGCCCGACGGCAGGCTGTCCTGGCAGGTTCCGGAAGGCGAATGGGAATTACTGCGTTTCGGTTATACCGCGTCGGGCGCGCGCGTGTCCACCTCCAGCCAGCCGTGGCAGGGGCTGGCCCTCGATTACCTCGATCGCGGGGCGCTGGAATCGTACTGGCGGCAGGTGGTGGCCCCATTGATCGCCGACGCGGGTCCGCTGGCCGGACGAACGTTCAAGTACCTGGTCACCGATAGCTGGGAACTGGGCGGTGTGAACTGGACCGCCAACTTCCGCGACGAATTCCGAAAACGCCGTGGATATGACCCGCTGCCCTATCTGCCCGTTTTTGCCGGGCGCCTGGTGGACAGCCGGGACGCCAGCAATCGCTTCCTGAATGACCTGCGGCGCACCATCGGCGACCTGGTAGCCGAGCGCCACTATGCTGTATTCGCCGAGCTGGCGGGCCGGCACGGCATGGGGATCCATTGCGAATCGGGCGGCCCGCACGGCGCCCCCGTGGACGCCTTGCTCAATCTGGGGCTGAATGCCTTTCCGCAGATGGAATTCTGGGCGCAGTCGAAAACCCACCGCGTTCGCGATGAAGATCGCTTCTTCGTCAAGGAAGCCGCCAGCGCCGCCCATATTTACGGAAAAACGTTTGTGGCCGCTGAAGGCTTCACCACCATCGGGCCGCACTGGGAGGAGTCGATCTGGGACAACCTGAAGCCGAGTTTCGATCGGGCCGTGTGCGAAGGTCTGAACCTGCTCATCTGGCATACCTTCACCTGCTCGCCGCGCCAGATAGGCAAACCCGGCCAGGAATATTTCGCGGGCACGCACTTCAACCCCAACATCACCTGGTGGGAGCAGTCGCCGGCCTTTCTTTCCTACATCAATCGAACTCAATTCCTGGCCCAGCAGGGCCATTTCGTGGCCGACGTGCTCTACTACTACGGGGACCATGTTCCCAATTTCGTGCGCCTGAAGGCGTCGGATCCCGCAGGGGTTCTGCCCGGCTACGACTACGACGTCTGCAATGAAGATGTGCTGCTTCGTCGCCTGAGCGTGAACAAGGGGCGGATCACGCTGCCGGACGGGATGAGCTACGCCCTGCTGGTGCTGCCCGATCTCGACGTTATATCTCCCGCAGCGATAGGCAAGATTCGGGACCTGGTGGGCGATGGCGCCACGGTGATGGGCGGGAAACCCCAACGCAGCACGGGCCTGCGTGGCGATGACGAGGTCGCCCGCATCAGCGCCGAGCTTTGGGGCGGCCAGCGAACCGGCAAAGGACGGGTGATCGCCGGCCGCACGGCTCGCCAGGTGCTTGCCGCCGACGGCCTCAAGCCGGACTTCGAGTTCACGGCCCAACCCGGCGCCAATCTCGACTACATCCACCGCCGGACGCCCGAAGCCGACATCTACTTTGTCAGCAACCAGGGGGATCGGCCGGAAGTGATTGACGCCATTTTTCGCGTAACGGGGAAGGCGCCGGAGTTGTGGTTTCCTGAAACAGGAGAGATTCGCCGACAAGCATTCTTTCGGGCCACCGACGACGGCCGCACGACGCTTCCCTTGCCGCTCCACGCCTATGGATCCGCGTTCGTAGTCTTCCGTAAACCCGCCGGCGAGCACTTCATTTCGGTAGCCAAAGACGGGCGTCCGGCCGCGGTGGCGGTTTGGATTGACGGCAACCGCGCGGCGAGCCTGGTGGACGCGGAACCGGGACAGTACCGCCTGACGCACTCCACGGGCCGTTCAGTAACCGTGACCGTTCCGCCGGCTCCGGAACCGCGCATCATTGCCGGCCCCTGGAACGTGCGCTTCGCCCCCGGCTGGGGAGCGCCCGCGGCAGTCCTGTTCGAGAGCCTCGCTTCGTGGACGCAGCACGCCGATGGGGGTGTGAAGTACTTCTCCGGCACGGCCGCGTACGAGAAAGAAATCGAGGTCGCCGCCGAATTGCTGCGGCCCCATCACGCCCTGGAACTCGACTTGGGCGAGGTGCGAGAGCTGGCGGAGGTGATCCTGAACGGCAGGAACCTGGGCATCTTGTGGAAACCGCCGCGCCGGGTTGACATGACCGGCGTCGTTCGCCCCGGCAAGAACCGGCTGGAAATTCGGGTGACGAACCTCTGGCCCAACCGCATCATCGGCGATCAGTTTCTACCCGAACCTCAACGCCTCACACGGACCAACATCCGGAAGTTCACGAAAGAATCCCCGCTCCTTCCGTCCGGACTGTTGGGCCCGGTTGTGCTCCGCAGCGTCGCGCGAACGAACGTGCCGGCGCTTCCGAGCAAGGCCCAAACCGCCGGTCAGGACTGAGCGGCAAGCAGGAAACCGTTGCGACGGCCGGCTCGGCGCGCGGCTTGAGGGGTTCCAATGTCGATCATGACCGCCGGGCCGCGAACCCGGTGCTGTGTCCGCTTCGCGGCCGACATTCAACATGCGCCAGACGGCGGTCGAGTGGTACACTCAGGACGACTGGAAGGCAACGCGCAGGCTTGTCATTCAGCGCGCACCGCTCCTTGCCGGCGGTATAATTCTTTTGAGCAGGCTGCGCGGCCGGCAGGGGGCTGTGCCTGCATCGCAATTCCAGGGGCGCGGAGCCGGCTTCAGAGTCTGGGTCCGAACACTCTGTCTCAGGAGAGTGGATGAGCAAAGAAGATTTGATAGGTGTGGAGGGAACGGTTGTGGAGAAGTTTCCGGGCGGCGTCTTTAGCGTCCGCTTCGGCGCAGACCAGGTCGCCTTGGCCCACCTTTCCGGCAAGCTGAGAAAGAACCGCATCCGCATTCTTGCCGGCGATCGGGTCGCACTCGAGCTTTCCCCCTATGATCTGACTCGCGGTCGAATCACTTACAGGTATCGTTAGGCCGGCGCGTGGTCGTCGGCCTCCCGGCGGCATCGAGGGTGGGCGTGTCTGCGCCCGCTGTTGACTCTTCCGCCACGAATTTCACATTCCTGATTGAGAGCGGTGCAATCCGCGGAATCTGCGGCCGGTCCCTCAGGTCCGCAAGGCGCCGATCAGGGAGCGGACCGCTTCGATCTTGTGGCGGGCGCAATAGTGGGCCATCTCGTCGATGATGCGGACCGTGGCGCGCGGGTCGGCGTAGGTGGCCGTGCCCACCTGGACGGCGGAGGCCCCGGCCACCAGGAACTCCAGCGCGTCGCGGCCGCTGGCGATTCCGCCCATGCCGATCACCGGAATGCGCACGGCCCGCGCCGCCTGGTACACCATCCGCAAGGCCACCGGCTTGATGGCCGGCCCGGACAACCCCCCGGTCACGTTGGGCAGCACCGGGCGGCGCGCCTCCAGGTCGATGGCCATGCCCACCAGCGTATTGACGAGCGAGAGGGCGTCCGCGCCGGCGTCGGCCGCGGCCCGGGCGAAGGCCGTGATGTCGGTGACGTTGGGCGAAAGCTTGACGATGATGGGCCGGCGGGTGGCGCGCCGCGCCGCCGCCGTCACCTCGGCGGTCAGTTGCGGGTCGGCCGCGAAGCTGATGCCGCCGCGCCTGGTGTTGGGGCAGGACACGTTCAACTCGTACCCCGCCAGGCCTTCGCCCTCTTCCAGGATGCGGATCACTTCCACGTAGTCCTCGGTGGCATAGCCGAAGACGTTGGCGAAGACGGCGGCCTGGCAGCCGCGCAACCCCGGCAGCTTCTCGCGCACGAAGGCGGCGGCGCCGATATTCTGCAGCCCGACGGCGTTCAACATGCCGGACGCCGTCTCGTGCAGGCGGGGCGCCGGGTTGCCGGGCATGGGCTGGCGCGACAGGCCCTTGACCACCAGCCCCCCCAGGCGGTTCAGATCCAGCAGCGGGGCAAACTCCACCCCGTACCCGAACGTGCCGCTGGCGGCCATCACCGGGTTCTTCAGCCGGATTCCCGCTATTTCAACGGACAAGTCAGGCGACATCGGGTTAGTCCCACGTCCAAAGTCCAACGTCCAGGGTCCAAAGTCAAGGGCCTTGGCTCAGTTTGCCGGCTTTGGCCCCTGGACTTTGGGCTATGGACTTTGGACCGCCAAGCAGTATGATATTGCGTTTGCCGCATATGCAGCTTCGTGAGAAAGCACAACTGATGAGCGGGTCGGAGATCGACCGCACCCTCACCCGCTTGGCCCACGAGGTCATCGAGAAAAACGACACGCTGACCGACATGGCCCTGATCGGCATCCGCCGCCGCGGTGTCCCGCTGGCTGAGCGGCTGGCGGAGAAGATCACGCAGTTGGCCTCCTGCCGGCTGCCGGTCGGCGTGCTGGATATCACCTTCTACCGCGACGATCTGTCCACCGTGGACCAGAAGCCGGTGGTGCAGAAGAGTGACATAGGGTTCTCGATCACCGGCAAGGACATCATTCTGGTGGATGACGTGCTCTACACCGGCCGCACCACGCGGGCCGCGCTGGATGCCCTGTTCGACCAGGGCCGGCCCCGCCGCGTCCAACTGCTGGTGCTCATCGACCGCGGCCACCGGGAGCTGCCCATCGAGGCCCGCTACGTCGGCAAGTACGTGGAAACCACGGACCGTGAGATCATCGAGGTGAAGCTGCAGGAAACCGATCAAGACGAGCGAGTCCTGATGGTGGAGAAAACCGAGTAACCGAAGCTCTCAGCTTTCAGCTTTCAGCTATCAGCTATGGGTTGCCGGTAGCCGAGGGCTGATAGCTGATAGCTGATAGCTTGTTATGAAAAAGGGTCTTCTGGGTATCGAAGCGCTGACCACCGAGGAAATCCAGGCCATCCTGGATCGCGCCCGCCATTACAAGCCGCTGGAGCGCAGCGGGCAGAAGCTGGACCGGCTGCGCGGCAAGACCATCATCCACCTGTTTTACGAGAACTCGACCCGGACGCGCATCTCCTTCGAGCTGGCGGCGCGGCGCCTGGGCGCCGACACGGTCAGCATCACGGCCCAGGCCTCGAGCGTGCAGAAAGGCGAGTCGCTGCTGGATACGCTGAACACCCTGGTGGCCATGCACCCGGACGCCATCGTGATGCGGCACTCGGCCTCCGGGGCTCCCCACTTCCTGGCGCGTTACCTGGAAACGTCGATCATCAACGCCGGCGACGGGACCCACGAGCACCCCACGCAGGCGCTGCTGGACGCCTTCACCATCCTGGAATACAAGCCGACGCTGGAGGGGTTGAAGGTGGCCATCATCGGCGACATCGCACACAGCCGGGTGGCGCGCTCGAACCTGCTGCTGCTGTCGAAATTCGGGGCCCAGGTGGTGCTGTGCGGGCCTCCGCCGTTGGTGCCCCCCGAGCTGGCCCGCCTCTCGCCCCGCGTCTCGCTCAGCTACGACGTGGACGAGGCCATTCGCGGCGCCGACGTCATCATGATGCTGCGCGTGCAACTGGAGCGGCAGAACGAGCCGTATTTCCCTTCGGCCCAGGAATACTTCCGGTTCTACGGCCTACGGCTGGATCACATGCGCCTGGCGCGCGAGGACGCCATTGTCATGCACCCCGGCCCCATCAACCGCGGGCGGGAAATCACCTCGGAAGTGGCCGATTTCCCGCGTTCCGTGATCCTCAACCAGGTGGCCAACGGGGTGGCGGTGCGCATGGCGGTGCTGGATCTGTTGCTGGGGCCCGATCAACCGCCGCCCGAAATCAACTGATTGCGGATTGCGGATTGCGGATTGCGGATTTCAACCTGTTCGCAATCCGCAATCCGAAATCTGCAATCCGAAATTCCCGGGAACCGACAAGATGCTGTTGATAAAGAATGGACGGGTGGTGGATCCGGCGCAGAAGCTCGACGCGCCCCGCGACGTGTTGATCGGCGACGGGCGCGTCATCGAGGTGGCGCCGGACCTGCGGGCGCGCGACGCCGAGCTGGTGGACGCCGCCGGCCTGGTCGTGGCGCCCGGCTTCATCGACCTGCACGTCCACCTGCGCGAGCCGGGCAACGAGCACGCCGAGACCATCGAGTCGGGGGCCCGGGCGGCGGCCGCCGGCGGCTTTACCGCCATCTGCGCCATGCCCAACACCGAGCCGGTGAACGACAATGCCGCCGTCACCCAGTTCATTGTCGAAACCGCCCGGCGCGCCACGGTCCACGTCTTCCCCGTGGGCGCCATCTCGCACCGCAGCCAGGGCGAGCGGCTGGCCGAAATCGGTTCCATGCGCCGCGCCGGCATCGTGGCCGTCTCCGACGACGGGCGCCCGGTGATGAACAGCCGCCTGATGCGCTCGGCCATGGAGTACTCGCTGGCGCACGGAATTCCCGTCATGGAGCATTGCGAGGACCTGGCGCTGTCGGCCACCGGGCTGATGCACGAGGGCGTGGTTTCGGCGCGCCTGGGACTGCGCGGCATCAGCGGCGCCTCGGAAGACGTCATGGTGGCCCGCAACATCCTGCTGGCCGCCGACAGCGGCGCCCACCTGCACGTCACGCACCTGACCACCGCGCGGTCGCTGGAGATGGTGCGGCAGGCCAAGGCGCGCGGCGTGCGCGTCACCTGCGACGTCACCCCGCATCATTTCACTCTGACCGACGAGGACCTGGTCAACTACGACACCAACTACAAGATGAAGCCGCCGCTGCGCTCGGCCCCCGACGTGGCCGCGCTGCTGGCGGGCCTGGCCGGCGGCACGGTGGATGCCATTGCCACCGACCATGCCCCGCATCCGGGCAGCGAAAAGATGCAGGAATTCGAGCTGGCGCCCTTCGGCATCATCGGGCTGGAGACCGCGCTGGCCCTGGCCCTGGAGCGCCTCTGCCACAGCGACCGGACCAGCCTTAGCCGCCTGGTCGAGTTGCTCTCCGCCAATCCCGCCCGCATCCTGGGGTTCAAAGACCGGGGCACGCTGGCGCCCGGCGCGGTGGGCAATGTCACCATCTTCTCGACCGACCGCGCATGGAAGTACGATCTGAACCAGTCCTTCTCCAGGAGCCGCAACAGCCCCTTCGACGGCCGGGAGTTCCGCGGCGGCCCGGAGATCACCATCGTCGCCGGCCGGATCGCCTGGAAACGCAGTTAAGAGTTATGAGTTAAGAGTTATGAATTGCAGCAAAGTCGGTTGGGCGTGGGTGCTGCTGTGCGGGGCCATGGCCGTCCACACCGCCGACGAAGCCACCCACGGTTTCCTTTCCGTTTACAATGCCACGGTCCTGGGCCGGCGCGCCAGGGCCGCCTGGCTGCCGCTGCCGACCTTCGGTTTTACCGAGTGGCTGGCGGGCTTGATCGCGGTGAACATTCTGCTGCTGGCGCTGACGGTGTTCCTCGTTCGCGGCTCGAAATTGATGCGGAGGATCGCCTGGGTGTTCGCCTGCATCATGGTTCTGAATGCCATCGCCCATACAGTGGGCACGATCTTCGGCCGGACGCTGGCTTCCGTGCGCTTCCCGCGCCCCATGCCCGGCTTCTATTCCTCCCCTCTGCTTTTTGCCGCTGGCGTTTACCTGCTGTACCAGCTTGCCGCGTCTCGGTCACCCGGCAGCCGCGGCCCGGTTGCCGGTTGAAATTTGTCCCACGGTGCAGCAAACTGCGCCCTATGAAGCGGACAAACTTGCTCGCTGCCACGGCGTTAGTCCTGGTGCTGGCCTGCTCCGCGGGCGCGGCGCCGAAGATCAAGGCGCTCATCATCGACGGGCAGAATAACCACGATTGGAAGTCCACCACGCCGCTGCTGAAGAAGATGCTCGAAGAGACGGGCCTGTTCAGCGTGGACGTGGCCACCTCGCCTCCCAAGGGCGGGGACATGAGCGGCTTCAAGCCCGATTTCGCCGCCTACAGGCTGGTGCTCTCCAATTACAACGGCACCGATTGGCCGGAAGAAACGAAGCAGGCGTTCGAGGCCTTCGTTCGCAATGGCGGCGGCTTCATCGTCTACCACGCCTCCGATAACCCGTTCCGAAACTGGAAGGAATACAACGAGATGATCGGACTGGGCGGCTGGGAAGGGCGCAACGAGAAGGACGGGCCGTATTTCCACTGGCGCGATGGCATGCTGGCGGCCGACGAAGCGCCCGGGCCGGGCGGGCACCACGGCAAAGCCCATCCCTTCAAGGTGACCATCCGCAACGCCAGCCACCCGATCACCCGCGGCCTGCCGGAAGAATGGATGCACGTCACCGACGAGCTGTACGACAAGATGCGGGGACCCGGCAAGAACATGACGGTGCTGGCCACCGGCTACGCGGATCCGGCCACCGGCGGCATCGGCGAGCACGAGCCGCTCCTGCTGACCATTACCTACGGCAAGGGCCGCGTCTTCCACACCATGCTCGGCCACGGTCCGGAAGCGATCAGTTGCGTGGGGTTCATTGCCACGCTGCAGCGCGGGGCCGAATGGGCCGCCACCGGCAAGGTAACGCAGAAAGTGCCGGGCGATTCCCCCACGGCCGACAGGATCAGCACCCGCCAATAAGCGGCTGTAGGCCGTGGGCTGAAGGTAAGGACCTCTCAGTCTACAGCCTCCAGCTAAGCCCTGGAAATTCATGGGCTCCGCCATACTGCGAATGGCACGAGTAATCGAACCGATTGGGAGAAAGCCGGCGCCTCGGAAAGCAGGAAAAAAAGGCGGCCCGGTCCTCATAGGAGGCGTGAGGGGCTTGGGAGATTAAGAACCGGGCCTTGCTAATCGTAACCCGGCGGTTTCCCCCAAGTTGCGCAAAAAAAAGTTCTCCCGGATGAGATCCCGGCCGGGCTATCTGTGTAACGGTCGTACCATTCGCGGTTTTTTCAGCGGCGAAATGCAGGCCCGACCAGGGGCCGGCGGGACGCCGGCCCCCCCGTGCTCATCCGTGTCCGTTCGCAGCTTGTTTTTTATTTTGTCCTTGGTGTCTTTGTGTCTTGGTGGTGAAATTGCACCATGCAGAACCGAAGAGAATTCCTCGGAACGGCGGGGCTGGCCGCGCTGGCCGGGCCCGCGTTGGCGCAGACCCAGCGGCCAAACGTGCTGGTGCTGATGACCGACCAGCAATCCAACAACGCCATGTCGGCCGCCGGCAACCCCTGGCTGCGAACGCCGGCCGCGGATTCGATCGCCGCCGCCGGCCTCAGCTTCAGCGAATCGTATTGCACCTACCCGCTGTGCTCGCCCTCGCGCAGTAGTCTGTGGACCAGCCGCATGCCGCACGAGACCGGAGTGCGCAATAACGGCATCGGCATCGCCGAGGGAATCCCTACCCTCGGCCAGCTTTTCAGCAAGGCCGGCTACCGGGCAGCCTACGCCGGCAAGTGGCACCTGCCCGGCAACGACGTCATCGGGTTCGAGCAACTCAATCGCAAGATCGGGCAGAGCAGCGGGGACGACGCCGCGCCGGGCGCCAAGAACGACCCCGGAGTCGCCGTGGCCTGCGCCGAGTTTCTGGCCCGGCAGAAGGAGCCGTTCCTGCTGATCGCTTCGTTCATCAACCCGCACGACATCTGCCAGTGGATCCGGGCGCACGAAGGCAGCCGCTCCCCTTACTCCGATCTGGACAAGTACCCGCCGGTGCCCGAGAACATGGGAGTCGATCCCGACGAGCCGGAATACACGCAATATCACCGCACCAACAACCAGAACCTCGGTTCCAATGCGGTCTGGATCATGTCGCAATGGAACCGCGATGATATGCGCTTCTACCTGCACTCGTACTACCGGCTGGTGGAGGACGTAGACCGGCAAGTAGGGCGCGTGCTGGACGCGCTGCGAAAGAGCGGCCAGTGGGAGAACACGCTCGTGGTCTTCACCGCCGATCACGGTGAGGGACAGGGCCGGCATCGCTGGGCGCAAAAGCTGGGTTTCTGGGAGGAGCCGGTCAAGGTGCCGTTCGTCATCGCCGGGCCGGGCATCAGGCAGCGCGGCGCGTGGGACCACCGCACGCTGGTCTCGGGCCTTGACCTGCTGCCCACGCTCTGCGACTACGCCGGCGTCGCCCCGCCCACGCTGCTGCGCGGGCGGAGCCTGCGGCCGGCCATCGAGGGCAAGATGCTCGACCGCACTTTCGTTGTCTCCGAGCTTTCGGAATACGACGAGAAGCAGCGGCAGGGGCGCATGCTGCGCACCGCCCGGTACAAGTACATCGTCTTCAACGGCGGCCGGCGGCCGGAGCAGTTATTCGATCTGCAGTTCGACCCCGGCGAGGTCTGCAACCTGGCAGGGCGCCCCGGCGCAGCCGTGCTCGGCGAGCACCGCGACCTGCTGGCCCGCTGGATCGCCGACACCAACGACGACTTCAAAATCCCGGCAGTCTGATCGAATCACAAAGGCACGAAAGCACAAAGACACAAAGAAGAATTCTTCGTGCCTTTGTGTCTTCGAGTCTTTGTGTTGATTCCCCGTTCTTTCTCAGGCGGAATCGGCTTTATCGGTTTCCATGAAGTAGTAGCAGATCAGGTGGCAGACGAACATGTGGCCGTCCTCGACCCGGCCCATGTGCGAGGAGGGAACCACCAGCGCGTGGCCGGCCAGGCGCGCCAGTTGCCCGCCATCGAACCCGGTCAGGCCGATGGTTGTGCAGCCGATCGAGTTCGCATATTCCACAGCCCGAAGCACGTTCCTGGAGTTGCCGCTGGCGCTGATGGCCACAACCACATCGCCGGGCCGGGCAAAATTGCGGAGGTGCTGCTCGAACACGACCTCATAACCGAGGTCGTTGGCGTATGCCGTAATGGTAGGCACCTGGTCTGTGAGGGCCATGATCCGGAAGCGTTTCGGGCGCCCGTAAGACGCTCCCTTCACCATGTCCACAACGAAGTGCGAGGCCGTGGCCGCGCTGCCTCCGTTGCCGAATACGAAAATGCCGCGGCCCTCCTCCCGGGCCCGTTCCAGGATTTGGATGAAGTCGCTGATTTTGGCCAGGTCAATGGCGTACAAGACCGCCGACAACTCGCTTCGGTAGTTCTCAAGGAAGGCCTTCACCCCGTCCCCCTTTTCGAATGCGGAGTGCGGATTGCGGAGCGCGGAATGCCGAGTCTGTTTGGCGCCGATTCCTTTATTCCGCACTCCGAACTCCGCACTCCGCACTCGCAGTATATCGCAGCGCGAGCTGAGCGGCGCCGCAGAGCACGTAGTTCGGTCCCAAGGCGGCGGGCAGGCAACGCCAGGCGCGGGGCAGGAAAGGCGGCATGTGCCGGGCGATGGCGCGGCGCAAGGGGGCGAACAGGGTGTTGCCGGCCATGCTGACGCCGCCTCCCAACACCACGCAGTCGAGGTCGAGCAAGGCGATCAATCCGGCCAGGCCGCGCCCGAAATCGTCGCAGTATCGCAGGACCAAAGCGCGGGCCGCCGGGTGGCCGCGCCGGGCGGCGTCAAACACGCTCTTCGCTTCGATGGCCCGCAGGCCGCCGGCCTGCCGCAGCACCGCGCTCCAGGCGCGGGGCCGGCGGCGCGCTTCCAGCCGGGCCGCCTTGCCCAGGGCATCGCCGGAGCAGACCGACTCGACGCAGCCGCGCGAGCCGCAGGCGCAGGGCGGCCCGCCGGGAACCAGCGGCGTATGGCCGAATTCGCCCGCAAAACTGCGCGGGCCGCGGTACATCTCGCCGTTCAGCACCAGCCCCCCGCCCACACCGGTGCTGACGGTGAGGCAGGCCATCGACCGCGAGCCCCGTCCCGCCCCGTAAGCGTATTCGCCCAGCGCCGCAGTGTTGGCGTCGTTGTCCATCACGCAGGGCAGGCCGAGCACGGCGGCCATGTGGTGGGCCAGGCGGAAACCCGACCATCCCCCCACGTGCATGGAACGCTGAATGACCTGCTTGGGAAAATCGACCGGGCCGCCGAATCCGATGCCGCAGGCCGCTGGCCGCTCCGGGGCCTTCTCGATCAAGCACCGGCAGGTGGCTTCCAGTTGCCGCAGCATCCAGCGGCGCCCGCCCGCCCGGTCGGTGGGCCGGCGCTCTTTCTCGAGGACGGCGCCGTCTTCGCCCACCAGGGCCACGCTGTGGTTGGTTCCGCCGATATCGACAGCCAGGAGAATCATCGCCCCATTCTAAGGCCA
>Ga0315293_10000947_pt1 | contig 27723 bp, 46 predicted proteins | sample YL17G13_20_MG_FD_203071 | JGI IMG/M metagenome (GOLD analysis project Ga0315293, IMG submission 203071) | Sediment microbial communities from Yellowstone Lake, YNP, Wyoming, USA - YL17G13_20 | ecosystem: Environmental > Aquatic > Freshwater > Lake > Sediment | place: USA: Wyoming | collected...
TGCGTGAGTGTAACATTTAATCCTGCAGGAACAGCAATTGCGGTAGCGTCTGCGTCATCACCCAATATACACGTCTATCCTTGGAGTGCTGGCTTTGGCACTAAATATGCTAACCCTGCATCACTTGTTACTGGAAGTGGACGGGGTGTAGCATTTAATCCTGCAGGAACAGCAATTGCGGTAGCGTCTGGGTCATCCGCAGGGTCACCATATATATTTGTCTATCCTTGGAGTGCTGGCTTTGGCACTAAATATGCTAACCCTGCATCACTTCCAGCTGGTCGCGGTAGTAGTGGTATAACATTTAACAACGTAGTTTAATTTTTTATTATATAGGAGAAATAATCATGGTAGTAACACAAACAGAACACTTAGATACATTAGTAACAAACTCATATCATCGTGAAAAAGAAGTTTATCAATACCAAGTCAATGTTGATAATTACACAGTCATGCTTACAGGATTACCGCAAGATAATATTCCAACAAGTTTGGCAAATTATGCAAATACAGAAATACATGACTTGCCTTGGGATATGGATGATGCGGATGTTCAAATGATTGCACAATACCAATATCGTAATAAATTGCGTTCATTATTGCGTTCTGAAAAGGTTGAACAAAACAAAGCAAGATTGATTTTAGAAGCATTAAAAGCACAAGTTGTTGCAGGTGGTTTAGACTACCCTACAGTAATTGCCGAAAAGAAAATCGTGGAAGATGCTAAATTAGTAACTGTATAGATACCTAGGAACTTAAATGTTTACACTATTAACTACACTAATCTCATTCGTAAGAGGTCAAATGGAAAACCTAGTCATATCAACGCAACTGCTTAATAATATATTGGCTTATCTTGGAACAAGACCATATCAAGAGACGTACCAATTGATAACAGCCCTTCAGGATGAGGCTAAAGAGCAATTGCCAGAAGAGCAATTTAAAGAGCCAGAGGCTGAATAGTGGACTACCAGATTGTTCTTAATATCGGCGCTGGATTAATCGCATTCTTGGGTGGGTGGGTATTGAATAACATCACCAAGGCCGTTGAGCGATTAGATAGTGATGTAAGAGAATTGCCTAGGATGTATCTAGCCAAGGAGGATTATCATCGAGATATAGACTCTATCAAGAGTATGTGCAAGCAGATTTTTGATAAGTTGGATAGCAAAGCAGACAAAGAAGACAGGAGGCATGGAAATGAAGACAGGAGGCATGGAAATTGAAATACCTACTACTTAGCTTTATGTTGTTTGGGAATGCAATTGCTTGAAGGACATTAAAAGATGGGGAAAAAATAATGGAGTTAAACGAATATCAGAAAGCCGCCTCAATGGCGGAGATTGATATTAAAAAAATTGAAGCCAATAGCACCGCAAAAGAAGTTGCAGGTAAAGCAATCGGCAAACAGGGATTGTTTTACATCACCCTCATTGTTGTGATTGGTGTTGGGTCATCCCTTTTTTTGGAAGAGAGCAAGATAGCCGCAGTCATGGGGCTACTAGGCTCTGCGCTTGTGGCTTTGATTTCCATGCTGAATGGCATCGCTGGAGCCACCTCAAAGCAAGAGAAGCCAGAGTTTGAGGTGATGAAGCAACTCATCGACAAGTTGGACAAACTTGACCGAAAAGAGCAACCAATGAAAGTCACCGTAGAAGGTGAAAAGGTGACTGTCTCCAAAGGAGAGGACACCATCACCACATCAAAAGGCGAATAATGATTCCAATAGTTGCGTCACTACTAGGTACATTAGCTCAGAATGGTCTGGGACTTTTGTCTTCTGCACTTCAAGCAAAGGGTAAAGAAGTCGTTGAGCAAACGCTTGGCGTGAAGATTTCTGATAACCCAAGCCCTGAAGAGGTCAGCAAGCTCCGTCAGTTGCAGTTTGAACATGAAGAGCGCCTACTTGAGTTGGGCATTGAGAAGGCTCGTATTGAACAGGAAGAGCTTAAAGCCCTACTAGCAGCTCAAGCCAACCAAGAAGACAACGTCAGCAAGCGTTGGGAGGCTGATATGACTTCCGACTCTTGGATGTCAAAGAATATCCGCCCATTAACTCTAGTCTATATCCTGACCGCCTACTTGATTTTTGCGGGTTTAAGTGCAGGAGGTATTGATGTCCATGAGTCTTACGTTTCTCTCTTAGGTCAGTGGGGGATGCTTGTGATGACTGCTTACTTTGGGGGTCGCACCGTAGAGAAGGTCATGGAGATGCGTAAGAAGGATAAAGAATGAGCCTAAGTCAAGAACAAGCCGCATTCCTTCTGGATGCCTGTAAACTCATTCAATACGCCACAGAGCAAGGCTTTATGGTTACTGGGGGTGAGTTAGCTCGCACACCTGAGCAACAAGCTATTTACGTCAAAACAGGACGCTCCAAGACAATGAACTCCATTCACCTCAAAAGGTGTGCTATCGACTTGAATTTCTTCAAGGAAGGGAAGATAATATGGGACAAGGGCATCCTCGCTCCGTTGGGTGCTTACTGGGAAACTTTGAACCCCAAAAATCGTTGGGGCGGAAACTTCAAATCCCTAGTAGATTGTCCTCATTTTGAGCGTAATGACAAATAAAAAAGGGACTTAGCAATGACCGTTGCATCGGTAATGACCTACGATTCACTAGTCGAAAACGTCCAGTCCTATCTGGAGCGTGATGACGTCGCTACTATAGAAAAAATCCCTCTGTTTATTATGCTTGCGGAACAAGTAATTGCCGCAGAGATTAAGTTCCTAGGAAACCTCACAGTAGTAGAGAGCAATATGGTTATCGGTGAGGCTGTAGTTAGCAAGCCTGCACGTTGGCATAAGACCGTATCTATGAATGTTAGCGTAGATGGAAACAAACAACCAGTCCTATTACGTAAGTATGAATACCTGAGAGAGTATTGGCCTGACGAGACTCTTACTGATACCCCTGCGTACTATGCAGACTATGACTATACCCATTGGTTATTGGCTCCCACACCAGATGTGGCATACGACGTTGAGATTCTGTATTACGAACGTAACCAACCACTAGACTCAACTAACCAGACTAACTGGTTTACCATATACGCACCACAAGCATTGCTATACGGCTCTCTGCTACAAGCTATGCCGTTCCTGAGAAACGATGACAGGATTCCTATGTGGCAAGCTCAGTATTCACAAATTATGGGCATCCTAAAGCAAGAGGATACTCAGCGTATCGGTGACAGACAAGCTACGGTGCTAGACACATGACATCCTTTGTATCCCCATTTACAGGTGATGTAATATTACCTACGGACGTCAGCTATGCTGACTATACGCTAGACGGAGACGTACAACTGCAATGGCCTGCTGACGCCACTGGTACAGAGAACCCAGCTGCTAGGATTATGGACATCACTGGCGATACTGGCGTTCTTATCATGCCAACAGCTAATCAGGTATCAGTTGGTCAAGACGCCCTAATCCGTAACGTAAGCGGTATGAACTTTGATGTTAATAACTTCGATGGCGGAGTTATCGCAACGGTAGAAGCTGGCAAGGCTTCTTACTTGTATCTGACTAGCAATGCTACTACAGCAGGCGTCTGGGGAATCATTGACTTCGGTACAGGAACATCATCTGCCGATGCTTCTCTATTGGCTGGCTTGGGATTGGTTGCAATCTCCACGACCCTTAATCAGAGTCACCCAACATCTTCAATGTCAGATGGATATACTTTACTGGACACCGATAGAGCGCAAACCAAAATTTGGGGAAGTGGCTCTGGTACGGTAACCCTACCATTGTCAAATACTCTTGGGAACAATTGGTTCTTTATATTTAAGAACAATGGCTCTGGAACGCTTACCATTGACTGCTCTGGTGCTGAGACTATTGACGGTCTGGTAGAAAAACAATTCAATCCAGATGAGTCTGCATTTATCATATGCACTGGCACAGAATACGTTTCCGTAGGATATGGGCAGAGTAACTCATTCTTCTTTACGGTTTTAGTTAAACCCGTAGAAGACGGAACTTACTACCTAACATCTACTGAAAATTTAGCCATCATCCAAGAGTATGTTGGTGTACTTATAGGTGATGTAACGGTAGTATATTTACCGATTGTTAACCTATACATAGTTACCAACCAGACAACTGATAATGGCTTTACATTATCAATAACCACAGGATTTGGCAATACAGTCGAAATACCACCCGGACAGACTGCTTCAGTTGTTTGTGATGGCACTGACTTCTTTAATGCCAATACTGTTCAGGCTGGTGCTACATCCCTCAATCTAATTGATGGAACGGTAGGAACGCCAGCCATTAACTTTTCCAACGAAACAAACACAGGTATCTGGAGGTCAGGTGCTGGTGAGATTGATATTGCTGTATTGGGTGTGAACAGACTATCCTTAACTGCAACTGGTTTTACTGTAGATGGAACTGGTACATTTATTGACGGTATTTCTGGTGGGGTATTCACGTGACCGCCAAGGTATTTGCACTAGATACACAGCCCGGTATTCAACGGGACGGCACCATCTTTGACAAGAATTTCTATAATTCTGGTCGTTGGGTAAGATTCCAACGTGCTAGACCACGTAAGATTTTAGGATTCAGAGAAATTTCTGCAATATTAGCAGGGCCATCACGAGGTATATACGTTAACCCACAAAATAATTTCAACTATGTTTTTAATGGGTACGCTGATGGGCTTCAGGTTCTACCTATAACCAATACTGGCGTTGGCTCTGGGCTATTAGATTTTACTCTGTCTGAATTCACTCCTAGCGCTAATAACCTATGGCAGTTTGATTCACTATTTGATGCACAGGGAACTGGCAATGAGACCCTATTGGCTCACCCCGGATTAAACCTGTCTGACATTAATAACTCTACCAATACTCCAGTCCTTGGTGGCGATATAACTGGCACGACAGCGTCCCCAATTGGGGTGTTTACAGACACTGGTGGGTGTTCTAATGCAGACACATTCCTAACATTAGACGCATCTAGCATACTAGTTGGAGCTGGTCAGCTAGTCACTGGCGCATCCATTCCAGACGGAACTACCGTTGTATCTGTGGTAGGTGCTGTCGTTAACCTATCCGCCGCCGTTACTGGCACCGAGGCTTCACCAACTACATTTACATTTGATAACCAAGTATCGGTATCTGGTGGTGTTGTTGTGTTGCACCCATATGTATTCGTATACGGAAACAATGGATTAATAAAGAACTGTGCGGCAGGCAACACAAGCAATTGGGTGTCATCAGACTCTAACGAAACTAACGTAGCGTCCACTAAGGTTGTTCAAGGTTTACCAGTGCGGGGCGGCTCAAATGCTCCGTCTGGTCTTTTTTGGACTCTTGATTCTCTGGTCAGGGTTTCGTACACGCCAACCACAGTAACTATTGGGGCAACCGCATCTACCTTCTACTGGAGATATGACATCATATCTAGCCAGTCTTCAATACTGTCTAGCCAGTGTGTAATTGAATACGATGGTATCTATTACTGGATTGGCGTTGATAGGTTCATGCTATACAACGGTGTTGTAAAAGAAATACCAAACAACATGAACCAGAATTACTTCTTCGACAATCTTAATTACAATGAAAGACAGAAGGTCTACGCCACCAAGGTTCCTAGATTTGGTGAGATATGGTGGTTCTTCCCTAGTGGAGACTCAACAGAATGCGACGATTGCATAATCTACAACATCCGTGAGAACTGTTGGTATGACGCTGGAACTGCTGTGGGAGCAAGACGCTCTGCTGGATACTTCTCTCAGGTATTCCATTATCCCATAAATGCTGGAACAGAAATCAATGATACTGGAGCTGTCAATCTATTTACTATAAGCAATGCTGGCTCTGGGTACACTGATGGAGTTTATCCTCTTACGGAATTAATTGGTGGCACTGGCACTGGAGCTTACGCAGACATTACCGTTGTTGGTGGTGTTGTTACAGAAGTGGTTATAGCTATTCGTGGTCTAGGTTATACAGTAGGAGATACGCTTACTTGCCCAGACCTACCAGTTGGAATCGACTTTGCGATTACGCTTACATACGTCATGGACTACGTGTCTCTATGGCAACATGAGTTTGGAGTAAATTCTGTTAAGGGTGGGATTGTGTTAGCCCTTGAAAGCTACTTTGAGACAAATGACCTAGGTTGGGTATCTGGAGGCCCTTCACAACCATCTATGATGGGTGAGAACAAATGGATTAGGGTAGAAAGAATCGAGCCTGACTTCGTTCAGGTTGGTGAGATGGAATGCTACGTAACTGGAAGACCTTATGCTCAGGCAGACGATGAGACTACAGGCCCTTACCTATTCGACCCAGACACACACAAGATTGACATGAAGGAACAGCGTAGAGAGATGCGACTAAAGTTTGTGTCTAATACACTTAATGGCAACTACCAAGTTGGTAGGCTGCTGCTTAACGCAACCTTTGGAGACGTTCGTGGCTATTAATACCGCCCCAATAGTTGACCCACGCCATATGGATTTCCAGTATTGGGCAGAGATTATGTGTGACCAGTTTGCCACACAGCAACTAGAGATGCCTAGCAAGGACACCGACTGGAAGAAATGGGCGAACGGTCTCAAGGCTATTGACATATTTAACAACGAAGGTATGCCAGACGCATCTGCATTTGATAACTGGCATGAGTGGGCTGAGGCTTTAGTGTTAACAGTTAACATAAGTAGGGTGGCATGATTAACTTCATTGACCTATTTAATGCTGTATCTAAGACATCCAGACCGTCTCATTGTAGGAATGCCGTAGCTACCTCGATGAGTGACTCGTTTGAGGATATAGGCATAGACAGTTTAGACGGACTAGTAATGATGATGTACCTCACTGACGTATATGGCGTCAGCGAGGAAGTGTCCAAGGGATGGGTGCCAACCACTCTACAGGAGATATATGACCTCCTGATGGCACACAAGACTAAAGAACCTACCTCAATAGATGACGTAATAGACTACATTAAATGATTTACCTAACCCACTACAGGTCACTGTCAACAACGAATGCAGAGCTATTTGATGATGTCGTGTACCCACAGAGAGTGCATTGGTTCCCAGAGATTTACGCCAAGATTAAGTCTGGCTTGTTCTATGTCCCACACAAGATAGCTGAAAAGGTTATTGACCCAGAGCTGTGCAAGTATCTCAGGGAGAACCACGTAGGCAAGACTGCCTTCATTCTAGCTGGTGGGAATGCTCACTTTGCTGGTATCAATCCACGCCACTACCCAGACAACAAGTTGTCATACAACTACAAGTTCTTGCCATTTAGCTTGACTCAAGTATTTGCTGGACGTACAGCCCAGTCATTTGGTCAGATAGACCAAGTGGTAACGGACGCGTCTGCCTGTGCCTCTAGCCTGAAGGTTATGATGGATGTGCAGACCCTAATCCGTTTCTATGGATTTGATAGGGTTATTGTCCTATCCGTAGAGGATGGCATATCTAACGCCATACTTGAGTTCTTTGGTGAAGCTAAAGCTGTTTTGACCGAGGAACAGGAACAACAGGGAATTAAGCCGTCCGCCTTCGATAGCAAGAACTTTGGCTTCAGGATAGGTCAGGGAGCCGCCTTAGCTGTGTTTGAATCCGAGAGAGCTACCAACATACTAGGCACCACCCCACACGCCGAGTTTCTAGGGGCATACAGCGCGTCAGAACAGTCAACCAATGCCATCGGTCAACGTGAAGACGGAGAGGGCTTTAAGAAGGCTATACAGGGCGCTATAGACATGGCTGATGTAAAGGCTAGTGAGATTAAGATAGTCAAGGCTCACGGAACTGGTACAGCATCTAATAACGCATCCGAGTCTGCGGCACTACTTGCCATGATTCCCGACTTCATTGCTACGTCATACAAGCAAAAAATAGGTCATACTATGGGTAGTAGCGGATTATTAGAGACTTTATTGCTGTTGGACGACATGAAAAATGGCTTTGTGCCAGCTATTGAGAACAGAACTGAGATAGATTTGGTATTTCTTTCTCACAAAGCACCTAGCCCAGATGGGTTAATTTTAAGTTTGGCAGCTGGTATGGGTAACATCTACTCTGCCGCAATCTTCAGGGAGTTGTAATGGCACAGGTCGTTGACAGTAAGCAAAAAGAACTTGACACCAATGCAATCATTACGATTGCCATACAAGAGACTGGGGTACAACTAGATGTTGGTACCGCATATGCGTCTATTATTAATGAGATTAAGTCCAAGGGAACCACGGCTATCAGAGAAGGCAATACCATATTTATCATACATCATGCTAAGGACAGAATAGGTACATTCAGACCCCTGAACGCTGACACGGCACGTAACTACATTAATAACGTAAGTACATTTCTTACAGCCGCCTATAACATTGGCTTTGATACCCTATATACACAATTCCAAGACCCGACTCTATTGTCCCTATTCAAAATAATCTTCAAGTCTAAGCCACCAGAGACAAAGATGGGCTACGCAATCAAGCGCACCCAAAACGATGGATACTCAGCCACTATAAAACTTGGCGAACCGAGGGGGAGTAAATAATGGGAGCCGTCGCTAGTTTCGTTGCAGACGTTGTAACAGCGCCAGTTCAGGCAGTTGTGCCATGGGTTGGATTTGGTAGTGGTAGCGGTGGTGGCTTACTTGGTGGAATAACTGATGCTGTTGGTGACGTATTTGATGCCGCTGGCGATGTCGTAGAGTTTGTAACTGAAGAGGTCGTTGAGCCAGTATTGCAAGAGGCTGTAAGGCAAGTTGAAAGGGCTGTTGAAGACCCAATAGGCACAGCGGCTATGGTTTTGTCCGTAATGTATCCGCCAGCTGCCCCATTTATTATGCCAGCAGCCACTGCCTTAAAGGGCGGTAACCTAGAGGACATAGCTCTTAGTGCAGGTCTGTCTTATCTTGGAAGCGAGATAGCTACAAATTACGCTCCTGACGTGGCGTCTATCTTACCAGATGGCATTACAGACGCAACCGCAAGGCAGATAACAAATGTCGGAACTAACGCCCTTGTTGCTGGAACCAAGGCCGAGATTAATGGTGGAGATTTCTTTGATGTGGCAGGTAATGCTCTTATTACTGGTGGAATAACAGCTGGCGTTAGCGATGTCGTAAACTTCGCCAAGAACGAATACGACTCTTACACTCCGACAATGACGGATGTGCCAGTACAGGATACGCTTGCCACACCAGACACACCAGATGCTCCAGTAGCTACACCACTAGAGCCTGTTGATATGCCTACTGTATCTACAGACGATACATCTAACGCACTTCCGCTATCAACTGGTGTAGATGCACAGAACATTATCAACGAATACGGTCAGACAACAGAGACCCCTACAACCAATGCCCAATTAGATGGCAGTGCGGTTCCCACAAGTTTATCTGACCTAGTTAATACAGAGGTAGCCACACCCGGAGGTGTCAATCAGGCTCCAACTGGTGGTCTTGCGGCTGTGTCTGATACCATGACAAGTCAGCCAGTAGCCGTCTCTGGACTTGGGGACAAGACAGCCACAGTAGCTACAGATATTGGTGCAATTAATAGAGCCGCCGATGAGACACCTCAACCAGTAGCTCGTAATGCCGCTGATATGCCAACCACACAAGTTGCGGTTGAGCAACCAACTGAACAACTTGCTGAGCAACCAAAAGAAGAGCCTAGCAAGCTAGGGGCGGCGGCAGAAAAGATGTTGACAAGGGGCGTTACAGGAGCGCTTACTGGTGCCGCTATGGGTGCAGTTAGACCAACTGGTGGATTGCCTCGTAGGGCTATGCCAAACAAGTTGTCACCAACACAAATAGCTACCATGAGGATGAGGCAACAGGCTCCAGCGCCAGCTCCGCTGATACCAACAGTAGCGCCTAGTACCGCGAACCAATATAAAGCACCAGCTCAGTATGCTGATATAAGCGCATTGACACCAGTTTCCAATATTTCTGGATTGACAGCACTACTAAAGAGGTTGAGGGGATAAATTATGGCAATTTTAGTTAAAAAGGGTGACCCAAATCCAACCCCTACCTTTGGTAGCATTGGGACATTAGGGACTGCTGGAATCCATGCCCCAGTTACCTCTACCGTAATCCCATCTGGTGCGACGCCTACTGTACCGTCAGGCGGTGTAGCGCCTAGTAGTCCCACATCAATTACTCAGCCAACTGGCACATCAACAGTTCAAAAGCCAGTTGTATCTCCACCTAGCACTAGTTCACCAATTACTAGTACGCTTGTCGGTGCTGGAGCTGGAGCGATTGCAGGTAACTTATTAAACGCCAAGACTGGCAAGACACTAACTGACCTATTGGGAATCACCAAGCCTGCAACCATGCCCACAGGTGGTGCAACTGGTTCTGGCTCGTCTGGTGTTGGAGCAAAGCCTATAACTGGTGGTCTACCAAGTCTTCCAGCAGATAGAACCAACTTGGGTGGTGGATACTACCAAGACTCCAACGGGAATATGTACGACGGAAGCGGGAACTTAGTTCTTTCAAGCAATGGTGAAAATGGGTATATATACTTTGGAGACCCAAATCATCCAGTTTATTTTGATAAGGATTACAATGAAATATCAAACCCAGACACTGGGATACCGTACATAGACACCTCTGGAGCCACTGTGGTTGACGGCACGCCTACAGATACACCTAGCACTACTGTTGCAGACTCTGGATACATGATGGACGAACAGGGAAATATATACGATAGCGAAGGAAACTTTATTTCTTATGCTGATGGCTCTGTATATGACCCAACAGACGAATTTGATAGCCTTGCAAGTGACGACACTCAATATTTAATCCCTTTCATGGAAGAAGCCAAAGATGGCGGACTAATAACTATGATGAAAAATGGCGGTAATGTTCAGCGCTTTGCTGATGGTGGTGATGTGTCTCAGGACTTGTTAGACGCAGGCTACTCTGATAATGGGGATGGAACATATTCAACAACCCTAAATGACGGCAGTTCGTTTATGGTTGACTCTAGTGGCAACCCAGTAATTTCTAATGCAGAAGAGGATGCCACTGCAATTGGTGCCCCAACACCAAGTGGACAAGTTGGCTCCACAACAGATTCTACATTTGGATTGTCTGCTGTTACGGATTTGCTTAAAAGTGGTGGAGTTCAGGGTGCGCTAGTTGGGTCATTGATAGCTCAACTACTAAACAGCTCTGGCTCATCTGGTGGTCAGAACAAAGGCGTAGATATGTCTAAGGTGGGAGCGCTAACCCCACGCACGACTAACTTCGGTATAGGGCCTGCCAACGTAGTCACAGCCGACCAGTACAGAAACCCTGTAGGGACAGGCACAGACATCTATGGCGGTACAGACTTGTACCATAACCTGAATGCTCCGGGGTTCAATCCTGTTAACCCAGAGCCTACACCAGCCGTAGCCCCAACAGCACCACCTATGGCAAATGGAGGACTAGCATCATCTGGTCAAACACATTACACTTTCGGTAAGCAAGTTTCACCTATGGAAAACATGGGGCTTGCCCCACAGGCTATGAAGAGTGGAGGTCTACCTAGACCAAGTGGCGTACCCATGGTAGAGGGTAGGAATGACTACAGAATGGGTGCGGCTGTTAGCGGAGCAGGAACTGGTCAGTCAGATGACATACCAGCGATGCTCGCAGATGGAGAATACGTCTTGGACTCGGACTTGGTATCAATGTTGGGAGACGGTTCCAACAAAGCTGGCTCACAGATTCTAGACAAATGGCGTGAAGAGATTCGCAGACACAAAAGGTCTGCTCCAGTGAATAAGATACCGCCACCAGCAAAATCGCCACTGGCGTACATGAAAGGGATTAAATAATGGCTGACTTATTCCAAGGCTCACCACTACCAGCTGTCACCTCTACGGCACAGACGCAAGCAACTGCGCCTGAGTTCTACACTAACTACCTACAGGATATCGCTAACCTAGGGCAGAACGCGGTTACACAAGGTGGCGTAGCAGGCCCATCTGCTTTACAACAGCAAGCCTATAACATGGCTCCCAATGTAGCCTTTGCTGGCTCTGGGAGTATGGGTGCTGGTTCACAGCTACTAGGTCAGGTTGGAACGACTACAGCCCCAGACGTGGTTCAGAACTACATGAACCCATACACACGCAATGTTACTGACGAGATGGCTCGTCTACAACAGCAAAACATCCAACAGAATGTGTTGCCTAATCTGGGTGCAGCTGGAGTTTCATCTGGTAGTTTTGGCTCTTCCCGTGGAGCTAACGCCACAGGCCAGACCCTAGCTAATATGCAAGCCAACCTAATGGGTCAACAGACTGGTGCATTACAGACAGGCTATCAGAACGCTACTACAGCCGCGCAGAACGACTTGTCACGCCAGTTACAAGCTGGTCAGTCCTTTGGTAACTTAGGAGCTCAGCAACAGGCTCTGGGGATTGGTGGTTTGAATGAGCTATCTACTCTAGGTGGTCAACAACAAGCCACTCAGCAGAACATACTAAACAACCCTATGCTTCAGGCTCAGAACTTTTCTAGGCTGATGTCTGGGTATCAAATACCATCTGGTAGCACTTCCCAGACTGTAGGGCCACAAGCTGGAGCTTACTCGAATAGCCCACTGTCCCAGATAGCTGGGTTAGGTTCTTTGATTGCATCCTTATATGGTCAAGGTAGGGTAATAGACACTACCCCACCCAAAAAGGACGGTGGCTCAGTTGGCTACGCAGATGGTGGTGAAGTAGGGAGTCCAGCTTACCATGATGGTAATGGTAATTTATATGATGCTAACGGCTACTTGGTGAGTTAATTATGGCAAGTCCTTTACAGCAAATGGCACCACCACCCCCTACAATTGACCCCAAGGCTCAACAAGAGGGTATTGTTGCTAACATGATTACAGAGGCTCCACAGAAATCTGCTGAGGATGACTATCTTCAGTCAGTTCTTGCGAAGAGCAGTCTCGCCTCGAAACAACTAAGTGACCAAATGGAGTTGATGAGGTCAAACCTTGACCGTAGAACTAACATCCCATTTGACCCAACTTTGATGCAAGCCGCAGCTGGATTTCTAGCGCCGACTAAGACTGGTTCGTTTGGTGAGTCATTGGGAGCCGCCGCTGGAAATGCCGCAACACAGGCAGAGAAGGACTGGCTAAGAAACCAAGAGACCGAGAAGATTAAGATGGAGCTTGCACAGAAACAGGCTCTGCTACAACAGCAAGTGTCTGGTAGGGAATTCCTAACGCAACAAGGTGCATTTGGGGAGCCTCGTGGAACTGCTCAGCCATCTGGAGGCGCTACTGGAGTCTCAACAGGCTCGGTGGACTCCGCTACTGGGGTAGCTACTGGTGCAGGCTCCGCTACAGGTGCAACACAGAGACCTCGTGGTTGGGTGACAGAGAGGGACATCTCTATAGCTGAGGCTATTGGAGACCCATCTACAATTAAGCACATTGAAGATAAGTACAAGAGACAACAAGAGCAAGAGAAGCAAGATACGGAAAAGAAAAGGGTTGAGCAAGGTGAGTATGGTCAGAAGTTCACACCTTACCTATTGAACGACCCAATAGAGGGAATCTCAGTCAAGCAACGTGGCTTGTATGAGGCAGCGCTTGAAAGATTTAACAAGACACATAACGAGCAAGAGCTTCTTGAATTCTACGATAGACTAGGTTGGTTGCCTCCTGAGTCACGCACACCAACAGGGTACAAAACGCCATTAAGCAAATATGAGAGAGAGTCTCAGCAAGCTGGTAATAAGGCTTTCTCTGAGCAAGCAGCAAAGGAGGATGTGGCAGACCAAACAACCCTTTTGGACAATTATAAAATAGCTCCACAGCAAATTGCTTTGGCTAGGGAAGCCAAGTCTTTAGCTATTAGCGCACCCAACGCATTTAAACTGCTAAACAACAAAGACTACCGCACATGGTGGGACGGATTGTCAGCAGCCGCTAAGGCTGGCATAACAACGCCCGGTGGAACTATCAGTATCCCAACCGACATCCTTGAGCAGTCTGGATTAACTAACACCGAAATTCAGGCACTGCAAAACTTTGCCACAATTGAGGCTAGGTTCTCACTTACAAATGCTCGTACATACTTAAAGGGTCAGGGGTCTGTGTCCAACATGGAGCGTGACCTCGTTGCTCAGCTAGGCACTAGGTCTAGCGACAGACCAGAAGTTATCCAGATGAAGGCTGACGCCATTGAACTGAGAGCTGACTTTGATAAAAAGCTATATCTGGCATACGACTCATGGAGAGACAAGAACGAACACGCTCCTATGAGAAAATTTATTACCTCTGCTGACTATGACAAGGTTGTTGATAAATATGCATCGGATGGGCAGAAGTTAATAAAAGCTAATGCTGAGTACATAAAGCAAGGTGCGTCAACTACAGCCAAGCCTACTACCACAGCCAAGCCTACTGCTACGACACCAGACACGACAGCACCAGCCACTACAACACCAACACCTGCGAAGACTACAGAAACATTCATGCAGAGGCTGAATAGACTTCGTAAAGAAGACAAAAAGGGTAAACCATAATGCCGATAGACTTGGAGTCGCTAACACCTCAGCAAAGAAACGTAGCTGCAATGGTAGCGGAGGAGGCTGTGAAGCAGGGTGTTGACCCAGAGTTTGCCGTTTCTATTGCCTTGCAAGAGAGTGGTCTCAATGTAGGCGTAAAGAAGTCATCCAATGGTGCTATTGGTGTAATGCAAATTATGCCAGATACAGCTAAGTCATTTGGCGTCAATCCAAATGATTTGCCTGAAAACATCAAGGGTGGCGTATCTAACATTAAAGAATTGTTTACGACATATGGCTCTCCATTCAAGGTGGCTGTTGGGTATAACTCAAGCACAGCAACAAGGAAAAAGTTTAATGAGCTGTACACTCAAGACCCAGATGCGGCAATCAGAAGCCTACCCCCAGAGACTAGGAAGTATCTAGAGGGCGTTGGTCAGAATTATAATCTGGATGAGCCAGCTCCTAGTGGAGATGAGTTTGTTCCATCGGCTACAGGGTTTGCTCAACAGAATGCTGAAGCACCAAAACAGAGAGACTCTGTGGATAATGTTATTGCCGCTGGGCAACAGCACCCACTTGCAACTGGTGCGGCACTTGGTGCAGCCAAAGGATTAGCTGAGAAGGCAATATTTAATCCTAGCCTACCCTCTAGTAAAGAGTCACTAATGGCTGATGAGCGCCTAGCGCGTGCCAAGGCACAAGAAGGTATTATCCGTGGTCGCATGGGTATGAATGAGGGTGTATCTCACTTTGTAGACCAACCTCTAGAAAGCCAATTTGCATCACAGCTACCTGAAGCAGAGAGACAAGCCGCTGCCGCTGAAGAAGCGCTTAGGGCGTCTGGTGCCAAGGTTCAGGGTGCGTCTGGTGCATCTAACTGGATGAGGACTATGGCTGGTCAACAGCATCAATTGCCAGAGAACATACTAGCCTCAGCTACCGACATGACCAAGGCTAGTCCTACTGGCGGACAGAGACTAATTAACGAAGACTTGCTTAATCTTAAAAAGATACAGGGCATGGGTGCTGGCAACTACTCTCTCGTTGGAGAGGGGGCTGGACAGCTTATGCTTCCGCCGGGTGTTGCTACAGAACGTGGGGCAACATTAGCTGAGCAAGCCAAGGCGGCTCAGGCTCCGCTGTATAATGAGGTGAAAACAACAACGAGTAGGCTGGCTACCGCAAGGGAGGACGCCGCTAACGCTTCTGCCCTAGCGAAAGCCAAGGAAAGAACAGCGCTTGCACAGGACACAGCAAATCGCGCTCTCAAGGAACGTCCACCATCTGGGACGCTAAAGAACATCGGTCTCAAGGTAGCTAAGTCACCAATATTGTTTAATGCGCTTAGTGGTGCTGGTACAGCATTGTCGGCTGAAGAGGCTTGGGACAGATACCAACGTGGTGACTACGGTGGTGCAGTATTGAACACACTAGCTGCTGTGTTTGGTGGGATGTCAATGATACCGCCTGCTGGCCCTTTAGGGATGGCGATTAAAGGTGTTGGTACAGTTGGTGGTTTGGGTCTAGCCATACCTACGATAGCGTATGACTATTACAACCCAAAGACCCCACAGAAGAAAGCCCGTGGAGGATTAGTCCGCAACTCTCGCTAGGACGTAGGCTTCGATGTTCCTAGCGAACTGCACTAGGTCTATATCTACAGCCAGAACTGCGTCTGGACGTGGTCTGTCACTATAAAAAAATATCTGTGTAATCTCTTCTTCGGTTAGCACGTTGTAGCCTCCAGTTTGTTTTTAAGTTGCCAATACTGCAATAGTGCCATAAACATCTTCCACCCACGTATCAGGTCGTCGTGTTCCCACTCCTTTACCACAACCAACCCCGGTACGTTACGGCTGACGAAGACATTGGCACACCTAGCCTCTGGTATACCTAGTCCAACCCTATAGGCGGCTAACTGCATTAGATGCTCGTCGTAGCCCTCGACCTTGTCTGGGTCAGCAAACTCCTTAGTCTTTATGTCAATTACGATGCCGTAGTCTTTAGTTGAGTGCATATCGCACTTTCCGCCGAACTTTAGGTCTGTATGAGCGAACGACCTCTCACATATCCAGTTATGACCGCTGTAATGAGCCTCTACTGCGTTAACTGTGCCTTGGATATGCTCACGGTGCTTGACGGTTAGTTTGCCCTCGTAATGCCCCTGTATTGACTCGTGGATGCGTGTACCCTCATCAGCCGCAGAACGACCTTGTTCCTTGGAGTCTTGGATGATACGGTCAATGTAGTCCTTTTCAAGCTCGTCCGTCCGCTTGGGTAGGGTAAGAGCCGCCATAAGTACCTGTTGCTGTAGCCAGTTAATCAGGGCTGGCTTAGCAGCCACCCCCAATATTGTAGTCACACTAGGAACTAGGTTCATTGTCCTAGCGTCCCTCAGCGTAGTATTACGTGGCGAGCCATCCTTCTTAGATGGCACGGTGTACTGTGGTGCGCCGTCCATGGTGTACCAATGTGTGGACTCTTGAACGTGTGTGTTTTTTGCAATTAGTGACATTGGTTATCCCCTTTTCCGAATATGCCATAAAACACATTTGATATGCTACGGCTCTTCTGTGTAAGCAGACGACGTTCTTTTATTTCCTTAACTCCTTCAATCACGGTTGCCTCATACTCTTTCTGTAGCAATACAATCCATGCCTTGAGTATGTCAGCCCTCAGTAGCACTCCATTTTTACGCCACCTAGGCAAGTTGCCAATATCGCCCTTCCCAATAACAAAGTTAGCCTTCAGAGTAATTTTAGAATTGTATTTTTTAGTCATCTTTATCCCCTATCTGCATATTCATACCAACGAACAATAAAGTTCTTTAGGTCATCAAAGCACTTTCCTCCGTGCTTTAATTCACCCCTCTTGTTAATCCAATCAAATCCAAAAACCACCGTATCGTCATCCGTGTGCCCATGAATGACGACAACAACAAACTGTGATTGTTTTGCTAGGGCTTGCAACAACATCACCTGCCCCTGACTCATGCTCTCCCCTTCCCTCTTCCACTCGCCGACCAGAAACTTGCCCTTACGCTCAAGTATCATGTCTATGTCACATGGCAGAATCTTTGGGTTGGATTTAATCATCCCTCTAAACTCGTTGAAGTCTATGTGGGGCGCATGAGCATTCCTCATTAACCTCATTTTGAGGTGGCTGTGGTTGTCGTAAATATTCTGCTATCCAGTATGGTTGGGGGTGGAGGTTGGTTGCCAACCTGAGTTGGTGTTATGGATGTCGCCACTACATTGCCAAATGGATTGCTGTAAACAGTCATATTGCCAACCGTAGTAGTGCTACCCAATGCGTTTCCCATATTGCCGTAGAGGTATGTATCGCTGTATGCGCCACCACATACAAACAAGCCAATAATCACATAAATTATTTTCATAATATTCTCCAATTAAAACGGCAAATCCGATTCGAACTCATCGAATGGAGAGCTAGGATTAATTACTGGGGCGCTAGTTGGTTGCTTAACTGGAGCTGACCTAGCTTGCCACTCTGGAGACAGCGCTATCTTTGCCCTAGTAAATTCAGAGAATGACTCGTACATCTCCATGTCTGGCTCTTCAATCCAAAATATCTGGGTCTTGTTAATTCCCTCTGGAAGTCCAGCTTGTTTGATGATGCTAGGCACGGGATTTATGGATACTATGTTGGTGTACTCTTTGCCATCCTTAGTGCTAGTAGCCGCTGTAATCATAGCCCACACACCTACCACGTTAGATAGTTCAAAGCCAAGCTCCTCTGCCTTAGTGAAATCCTTCCCCCTCCATGAACACAAATCAAGTCTAAGATTTGACTTCTCGGACAGGATGTTTGAGTAGGTCTTGGACATAGACATTGGCTTGCCTGCACTTGTTAGTATTGGCTGACCAGCATCGTCCTCACCGTGAATCTCAAATTGCAACATCACTTGAGGTATCTTTTTTTTCTTTCCTTGCCACTCTTTGTCTTGTGTACCTAAATCAATAATCCTATAACACCTAGCCAGATGCATACCTACTGGCACTGGTACAAAACTACATGACGACCCGCTTGATTTTGTTGTGAATCCCATTTGAATCTCCTTTATGTAAAACTCCCATACCACACTCGTACCTAATGGTTTCCCAGTCGGCTCTACTAGCGACACCTGACTCAGCCCTAGTGAGGGCTCCTTCAAGTATCTGCATTCTTTCCATCATGAGCTCATGCAACATAGCGGTATCATCCACTTTTAGCCTCACCTTTAATGCGTTCAAAGGTCTTTGATATGTCCGTGTTGACTGAGTTCGTTGGGGTGTACTGATTATCCAGTACCCATTTACCCCTAGCCTTCAGCCACTCTAAACTCTCTTGACGTTTTTGCTTGTTGTACTTAGTCATATACACTACCTCCCATTCCACTTTGGATTGTTACCTTGGCTGGCTTTCTAAGTTCTGGTGACTTGTAGCCATATTTTTTAGCTAACAAATCTCCAGCATGGACGATACGCGCACCTTCAATCGTAGGCTTAACCACGAATCGTTCTATATCCTCATCAGTTCGTACACGATACGTACCAATGCGAGATATTTGGCTACCCGTCAACACAAGAGCAATTGACGGCTTTAATCTGTGTAAAATATTGTTCATCTGATTTATGGTTAGGCAGAAGCGCTCCATCATTTGTTGTTTGGTGCAACCCTCGTTGTTACGAACATAGTCCAGTATTAAATCTTTATTGGTAGCGGTTTGTATCTTTCTATTGGGTTTCATTTTTATCTCCACAGTAAACTAATTGTCAATGTATCAGATGTAATTTTAAATTACAACCCCCTTGCAAACTATTTTTATTAGTGTAATATGCAAATAGATTCACAACTACGGAGATTTGAAATGACACTCGAAAAGTTCTTTGAAGGAAAGCCGCGAGGCTCTAAATTGTTAATGGCTAAGTCGTTGGGTATATCCAAAACTTGGCTCTCACTTGTCATTAGTAGCCGTAAGCAAGCAAGCCCTGAGTTATGCGTTGAAATCGAGCGCTATACCCGTGGTGCCGTGAGTCGTAGGAATCTACGACCTGACGTATTTGGAGATATAAGAAAATGATATGGTACAAATTCCACGTTGGTGACTACGTCAACAAGACATCCCACATCTCAGACGCTGAAGACCTGACATACAGGCGTATGCTTGACCTGTATTACATTAGCGAGAAGCCACTTTCGTTAAATATCGAAACAGTTGCAAATCAAGTCCAGATGGATGTTGACACGGTTGAGTCGGTAATAGATGAGTTCTTTGTTCGTGCAGACGATGGCTACCATAACTACAACTGTGATAACGCTATAGCAAAGTACACCGCACAGGTTGCTAACAATGTAGAGCTAGGTCTAAAAGCTAGGGGCAAACCAAAGCCACATAAGAATACAAAACTAGCGGCAGTTCTAAGGGCACCAAGACTGAAGATAAAACTGAAGGTAAAAGCGAAGGGTTGAGCATGAATTACTATTTTCACAATATCGGTGATTATCGTAGAGACACTACCCACCTGTCTTTACTAGAGCATGGATTATATCGTCAGCTATTAGATACTTACTATCTTGACGAGCAACCAATTTGCGCTAATCATACGAAACTGATACGTTCGTATAACGTCCGTACAGAGGATGAGCAACAAGCACTAACAAATGTGTTGAATGACTTCTTTTTGTTGACAGAAAATGGCTACATACATACACGATGTGACAGTGAGATACTAAAATTTCACCAGAAAAGTGACAAAGCTAGGTCATCGGTAGCAGTCCGTTGGGCTAATAAAACCAAGGGTACTGATACGAACGTAATACGAAAGCAATACAAACGTAATACGAAGGCATTACTAGAAACATACGAAGGCAATACTAACCAAGAACCAATAACCAATATAAAACCCCCTATACCCCCTTCGTCGAAATTCGACGAGTTCTGGAATTTATGGCCTCAGTCGAAACGCAAGGTCGGCAAGGTTGCGTGTTTGAAAAAGTGGAAGGCGTCTGGTCTGGATGCGATAGCGCCTAAGATTTTATCTAGCGTACAAGCTCTCAAGACCAGTGAGCAGTGGGTTACAGGGTTTGAACCAGCACCGATGACGTACATAAATCAACAACGGTGGGAGGATGAAACGGTAGTTTCGTTTGGTCAAGGTAGGAGAATTCTGTGACCTCTCAGAACGCTCAGGAATCGACTTTGATTATACCTAGGCTACCTATACATATAACAGCACCAGTTCGTCTACTTACGAGCATCCTAGTGAGTTCTAGAGGCATATTATGACACCAGTCGAACAGTTATTATCAAGATTAGACAAAGTTAAGGGTAAAAGGGGGTCTTGGACAGCATCTTGTCCATCGCATAAAGATAAATCACCTTCACTGGCAATTCGTGAGACGCCAGACGGTACGGTGTTATTGAAATGCTTTGCTGGTTGCACCGCGTCAGAGGTTGTTAACTCTGTGGGCATGGACTTAGTTGACCTGTTCCCACCACGGGACGAAGAGCATCACCACAAACCAACTAAGCCAGCATTCTATGCCACGGACTTGTTGCGTATTTTATCTTTCGAGGCGCTGTTGTTGGCTGTTGCGGCTAGCGACATAGCTAACGGCAAGGAGATTACCCATGCCGATACCCAGAGGATTAAGTTGGCTGGAGAACGAATTCAGGAGGTAACACATTATGCAAATATCTAACATCGAGCAGAAGTCTAGGGCACTAGACGAGATGCGTAGTGTACGGATTATCCGTGACGGTGACGTTGACTTCAATAAATACATTACCGCCGAGAGTCATGCTGAGCAAGTTAAGCCAGCAAGTCATTGGCTCAAGGAAATACTTGACGAGTTCAAGAGTCCAACCAAGGAAACATTTCAGACTATGCCATGGGAGAAGACCAAGTCCACATTCCAGTTTCGCCCCGGTGAGGTTACCCTGTACGCTGGTAGCAACGGAGGTGGTAAGAGTTTAATCACTGGGCAGATTGCACTAGGTCTGATGAAGCAACGCCAGAAGATATGCATCGCCTCATTCGAGATGAAGCCCAAGCGTACACTGGGTCGTATGCTGAGACAGTTCTGCGGTCAGAACTTTGAGGAACCACACATGATGTCCAAGGTCTCGTTCATTGAGAAGATTGTCGGACGCTTTGAGGCATACGCTGATAACAAGATTTGGTTGTATGACCAACAGGGAACAGTAAACACCAAGCAAGTAATTGCCGTGGCTAGATACTGCGCCGTGGAGTTGGGAATACAGCATATCTTTATCGACAGCCTGATGAAGTGTGTATCGGCTGAGGATGACTACAACGCCCAGAAGTATTTTGTAGATGAGTTGACTGCTCTGGCTCGTGACCACAACGTACACATCCACCTGATACACCACATACGCAAGCTGGCTAGTGACGAGGTAACGCCTAACAAGAATGACATCAAAGGCTCTGGCTCTATCTCCGACCAAGTAGACAACGTGTTGCTAATGTGGCGCAACAAAAAGAAAGAACATCAATTGCAGACTGGTGGGGCAGTGGACTACCTGACACCAGATGCATACCTAATGTGCGAGAAGCAACGTAATGGAGAGGCCGAGGAGTGGTACTCACTTTGGTACCAGAGGGAGTCTCAGCAGTTCGTCGATGCACACGACGCAACAACAATGGCATTCGACCATGGCGGAAGTTTTTAAAGAAGGAGAAGGGGACGACGAGTTCCGACACCGATGTCTGGTGCGGCACGTGTTGTCCATGAGAATAAATGACCGTGGCGTCGCGTGGAAGTTTGTTATGGGGTGGAACGAGAAGCACCCCAACTCATGCTTGCAGAATGATGTAGTAAAGCAATGGGAGCGTGGCAACCGTGGTGTCAATGGAGACTGGAGAGATGCGTAGAGCGGCTAAGGCTGACAAGAACCAAGCAGAGATAGTGTCCGCGTTCAGGACGTTTGGCTGTTCTGTGCTACATCTACACCAAGTCGGTGGTGGCTGTCCTGATATAGCCGTGGGTCTAAACAAAAAGACGGCTCTGGTTGAGATTAAGGACGGAGGTAAGGCTAAGTCTGCACGGGCATTGACAGCAGACGAGCAGAAGTTTCACGATAGTTGGAAGGGCAGTTTGTTTGTAGTAGAGGACTTGGGCGATGTTATCGCTCTGGTAAAGGGGCTAGAAAAATGATTGGAGACAATATGGAAGATGCACAGATGAGAGATGTATTTGCAATGATAGCGCTGTACAAAATTATGGGAGCATCCACCAAAGCCACGAGCAAGGAGGTTGCATACGCCGCATACGAACAGGCTGCACGCATGATGGACGCACGTAAGGACTTTACAGGAGAGACAGCATGAGAGAGATTGACCCACACGACGCAGTCGATTACATCCTACTCAACGGCAAGAACTTTGCTAAGGCTAAGTCGGAGCGCGTTTACTTGGAAGAGTACCGCAAGAGTCTCAAGGCTCTGCTGATGAAGCGCTCTATGGAGACAGCTATTGGCGCTCAGGAGAGGGAGGCATACGCCCACGAAGACTACCAAGCTATGCTACTAGGTCTACGTGATGCAATAGAGGCAGAAGAGAAGCTCAGGTGGGACTTGATAGGTGCCCAACAGCGGGTGGAAATTTGGCGCACGGAGCAAGCAACAGCTAGGGCTGAGGGTAGGGCTACGATATAAATGAAAGTCTTGCCCATAAAAAATGAAGAGTCATACCCGTGGTTGCTTGAAAAGCATTATGCAAAACGGATACCACAAATCATGTTTGCGTTTGGTTTATATATCAACGACGAGATGAAGGGTGTGGTTACTTTTGGTATACCAGCCTCACCGTCATTGTGTATGGGCATATGTGGACAGGAACACTCCACAATCGTTTTGGAATTGAATAGGCTTTGCTTGATGGATAACAATAAGAACGAGTCAAGTTTTTTGGTGTCCAACGCTATCAAACTTTTGCCAAGGCCGACGATAGTTGTTTCTTACGCAGACAATGCCCAAGGTCACGTTGGATATATTTATCAAGCAACCAATTTTCTATATACAGGATTGTCGGCACATAGGGTTGATTGGACGGTGAAGGGCTTGGAGCATAAGCATTCAAAGACCATATCTGATGGCATGACACTTGAGTCAATTAAGGCAAAGTACGGTGACGATTTTTACTATACAGAAAGAAGTCGAAAGCACAGATACATTTTATTTCATGGCTCGAAGACTGATAAGAAAGTTTTGAATAGTAAATTGAAGTATGAGGTGTTGCCGTATCCAAAGGGTGACACAAAAAGATATGACTCAGGTGGTGACGTCACAACACAGGGATTATTATTTATATGAACAACAAGCTAACCGCTGAAGAGCGTGTATACGTTGGCATGGTCAAGGCGCTACCCTGTAGCGTCTGCAATGCACCACCACCATCTCAGGCGCATCACTTCAAGCAACACCTCCAATACACCACCATCGCCCTGTGTGAAGACTGTCACAAGGGCGCATTCAATGGCTGGCATGGGCAGAAGACTATGTGGAGGGTTATGAAGATGGAACAGATTGATGCGTTAGAATTAACTATAAAAAGAGTTATTAAAAACATGAACTTGTAATTATTTTAATTTAATTTGCAATTAATGCTTGACACCTTGTTTAATTCTGAATTAATATACGTTTACTGGCTAAGGAGTCAGGCATACCAAGGAGATTCAAATGCAAAACGTACAACTTAAAACAGAATCGGTTCAGTCGCTATCAGCAGACGTACTAGGTGAGTTGCTTGCACAAATCAAAGTGCTGACTGACCGCGCTGACTTCATCAAGGATGGTATCAAGGACTCTGCATCAGCAGGTGGCGCTAAGGTGGTAGAGGGCACACTGTTCAAGGCCACATATATCGAGGCTAATCGCTCCACAGTTGACTACAAGACACTGTGCGCTGACCTAGGTGTGACCGTAGAGCAGTTGGCTAAGTACACCAAGACCACGGCAGTATTCTCAGTCAAAGTAACTTCACTTTAAGTGAGATGATGATGACCTCAAATCAAATCCGTGGTAACTGCCAGTGCTGTGGTCGTCAACAGGCTGTAGTCGGACGCTTGATGTCCAAGCACGGCTACACAGTTGATAACGGCTGGTTCAGTGGTGTGTGTTCTGGTCGCAACTACGTTCCGCTACAAGTGAGCCGTGCAGACACAGACATTATCGTTGCTAAAGTCCGCGATGACATACCTAAGTTGATTGCTCATGCTGAAGGAGTCAAGGCAGGCGTGATTACTCCAAAGACAATCAAACTTCGCATAGGCTTTGAGATTCCATTTGCCGAAGGAAGCGAACGCCAACAAATGACAGCGTGTAACTCACTGGAGTGGAGTCTCCGTAGTCGCGCCCGTTCTGGTGAACAGTTCGCCGACAGCATGGAAGCGCTTGCCAACAAAATCCACGGTACTGCATTGATTGAAGTTGCCAAGAAGGAAGCCCCAGAGTACATCAGCATCGGTCAACAGAAGTCTGACAACGGCACGATTTACACCTGTACATCAGTCGAAGGCGCTCGTGTGTACCACAAAGCGCAGAAAGGCGACAAAACCTTCAAGGGATGGACTGGTTGCCAAGCATGGAGAAAGATGGAGGCAGTTTAAATAACGGGGGCGGAAGCCCCCATAGGAGACCGCTATGACCCCAAAGCATGACACATACATACTCAAGATTAAGAACATCATACACAGCAAGCCATTGTTGGTAATTGTTGGCCTGAGACAGGAGAGACAAATATATTTAACTTTTTTGAATAAAGTGCTTGACAAGTAGTTTAACTCCATATTAATATACATTCACTGACACATTGGTCAGGCTAGCGAAGACAGGGAGAAACGAAATGAATACAGAGAAACAAGATTGGGATTTATTAAATCATATTGGTGCTGCATTACGGGATGCACAACAATATCAAAATGAAGTAATGACAAAACATGATAAATGTTGGGTTTTTCTAAGAAAGAAAGCTAAACAAGCCACAGAAAAAATGGAAGCGGAACACATAGAAGCATGGAATTTGATGATAGCCAATCGCGCAGCACGTTTCTTACAGGGAGAATCAAAATGAAATTCATTGTTACCGACAAAGCATCAGGAGAGCAAAGAAAATATCGCGCAACTGATTGGTCAGGTTTTGAGAATACTGTCCATGAGATTTACAGGTTTGGTGACCCTGAGTCTGAGATTGAATTTATCGTTGAGGGCAAAGTGGTTAATCTGGATGGCGCTCTCAAAGCCGCCGCCTCGGCTCGTCAGGCATGGGAAGATAAACGTGAACTTACCAAAAGACCAATTAGGGTTCTTATTGGGGCGAGCAGCCTACCTAGCAACTATCGCACCGTTTGGGTAAACAAATAACCACAGGGGCGCAAGCCCCTAACAGGAGAAAATAAAATGCAAAAGACATACTTGATACACCCCGACACAGGAAGCATAGGAACGCGAGGCGAGTGGTTAGCGGAGATGCCTACTTGGGAGGTATACACGCTAGAGGGCGGATATTTTGACACGCCAGAACAGGAGCAAGCGGAGCGGCAGCGGCAGTTCGATGCTTTGGTCGAGGTCAAGAGAGTAGATGGAGAATGGGTCGAGGTTTAAACTACGGGGCGCAAGCCCCACTAAAGGAGAACAACATGGACATAGAATTTGATGCAGTTGTAGCAGACGACCTAGAGGTCACAGTCGAGGGAGAATGCTCAGGCGATAACTCACGCCACTTTGATTTTGAGTTGACCAAGGTTTATATAACCACAGATATGCGTGCCAACAATATACTTTACCTACTGTCGACGCTAGACAAGGACATCCTAGAGGGCAAGCTCTGGGACGCGTGCCACCTAGCCATTGAAGATAGGAGACGCGACGCCGCAGAGGCCAGAGAAGACGCTAGACGCGATAACATGATGGTTGGAGGATAAAAGGATAAAGCCAAAATGGGGAAAGTTTACTCTAACCGACAATGTAGCACGTGCCCCACTATTGGTACGGTGATAGAGTCATGGGGGACTTACTACTGCCGTACTTGCTACGAAGCCAGACCTAAACGAGCCAACGGAAATGGCGGTATGGTATTTAAGGGGGCAAAAATTGAAGACTATGAACACGATTCTGTCGGTGTGACGCTGGAGAGGTGCAAGAAAAGCCACCCAATTTTTTGCGACTTATACCTATCTCATTACCCCGGAAGCAAGGGGATTATGGGTAGGAGTCTGAACTATTTGGTAAGACTAGACGGTATCGTGGCTGGAATTATAGGCGCGAATAGCCCTCCGCTCAATTACAAAATTTTCAGGAAGTTTTTTGAAACAGGTGATGAAAATATGTTTCTCAATAATAATGTTTACAGGATGATAAATAACACCAAGAACCTTGGTACACAAGTTCTTAGAGCTTTTCGCAATACTGTTGCACAAGACTACGAAGATTCTTATGGGGTCAAAATTCTTGGGCTTTGCACTTTTGTAGAGCCTCCGAGGAGTGGGGCTATTTATCTAGCCGATAACTGGACGTGCCTTGGTGAAACACAAGGAAAGTCGGTGCGAAAACGCGACATGAGTACATGGGAAAATAAAGAATGGTCACAGGGTACGAAAAAACTTATTTTTGCAATTAAGGCAAAGCCACATAACGTAAAGAAGATGTGGCGCGCTGGTGTTGCAATACACAATATACAACAGGAGTTAGCGATATGATTGATAAAGATTGGGGCGGTTGGCAAAAGCCCATGGCATGGCTTGAGCCTGAGTGGGGCGAGGACATATGTTTAGAAATTGGATTTGAAGAGACGATGACAGAAGACCACCCAAGAGACTTGGGGTGGATTCCACTTTACGCACACCCACCAAAGGAGAGTTGAAATGACAGATGAGTCGTTGACTAATAAGGTTTTAATCGGTATAATCGTGATAGCAATTGTGCTTGTATTGCTGTTCATGCCCGACCTGATAACCTGAGTCGGTTCTGGCGCACTAAGCGTATGCATTGCATCTCGTGTAAGAATGGATTAAGCTAAGCTAAGATACATTTAATCAAAGGGAATACGGATAATGCCAGAAACCGCTAGGAAGCGCAGTAGCGCATCTAAACCATCTCTAAGCACGGGTAACCTACCCGATGCTACTATCGTCTCTTGTAGACCATCTAAAGAAGCCCTAATCGCCGAAGGTAAGCAATACGTTGCACCCAC
>Ga0315293_10000948_pt1 | contig 27688 bp, 41 predicted proteins | sample YL17G13_20_MG_FD_203071 | JGI IMG/M metagenome (GOLD analysis project Ga0315293, IMG submission 203071) | Sediment microbial communities from Yellowstone Lake, YNP, Wyoming, USA - YL17G13_20 | ecosystem: Environmental > Aquatic > Freshwater > Lake > Sediment | place: USA: Wyoming | collected...
GGGACCGAACTCCGGTCCCGCCCGACTGCCTTCCTCATGGGTCTTCGGCCTTGGAAGCCTGCAGACGGGCTAGTAGCGGAAGCCGTGCACGTCGGGATCGTCGAGCAGCGCCTTCACCAGCGCTTCGTGATTCCGGGGAGCTCCGTGGGCATCCCAGGTGCACATCAGGTGGTCACCGGTCTTGACCTGCCGATGGCTGTGCACCCTCAACCCGCACTGACGGAACACGCCTTCAAGACGCGTCACCTTCTCGGACTGCGTCGGCAGGGTGATCTCGGCCGGGCGGTTTGTTGCACCCGCCCCTAAGCCGAGCGTAGAATGTGGCGCGTGGTTGAGGCGGGACGCGGGCGGACGGGCCGCGGCCACGAGCGCCTTAGGCCTATCTGTCGACGACATGGAAGAGCGTTGCATCGCGGGCACGTTGTCGAGCGCTTGCCGCTCGTGACATGCACACTCGAGCTAGGGTACGGCCACGTGCCCCAAGAATGGGCGGCGCGGGCGAGTTGTGTGAGGATCGAAGAGAGATCGTCGCGGATCTGAGATCAGTGGTGTGCATGCGCCGGCAGCCCAGCGGCCGATCGTGCCGCGAGGCGACTGGCGAGGCAGGAGGGCCGATGTCGCCAGCGATCCCGGAACGCGTCGCCCACTTGATCCAGGGTGTGAAGGCGTGGGCGGCGGCACAAGAGCACGTCGCCGGTGTTGCGCTGGTCGGCTCCTACGCGCGGCAGGCGGCTAAGCCTGAGTCGGACGTCGACTTGGTCATCGTGTCCGACAGGCCGGAACGACTGCTGTCGAACACAGACTGGGTCCGCGCACTTGGCGGCCCATTGCGAGTCGAACGCGAGGAGTGGGGCCGAGTGAGCTCCGTGCGTGTCTGGTATGCCGATGGGTTGGAAGTCGAGTTCGGGATTGCCGACCGCCATTGGGCGTTGGCGCCGCTGGATGCCGGGACGCGCCGGGTGGTAGCCGACGGGTGCATCATCCTATTCGATCGGGGTAGGGCGTTCGAAGGCATAGGCTGAGGCCCGCCTCGCCAGGCGGCGCGTCCACGACCCGAAAGCACGCCTGCGGGACAGCCGCAGTGGGAGGCCGAGGCGAGCGCCGAGGCATCCCGCGCAGGCCCAACCGGTCAGATGAGGAACAGCAACGCGATGCCGACCATGGCGACGCCCGTGCCGGCCCACGCTTGCCAGTTGATCGGCTCTTTGAGGATGAAGCGGGCGATGGGGAGCAGGAACACCGGCGGCAGGGCCATGATCGTGCTGGCGATGCCGACCGGCGCCAGCTGCACGCCGATCAGTGAGAACCACACGCCCAGGAATGGACCGACGATCGATCCGGCGAACGCGGGGAGCAGCGCGCTGCGATCCTGGGACAGCCGGGCAAAGGTGGGACGCGCCTGACCCCGCGCGATTGTCCAGCCCCACAGAACGACGAAGGCCGCCAGCATGCGGATGACGACACCCGAGAGCGCCGGGAAGTCGCCGCCCAATCCGAGCTTTGAGAGCGTGAGGCCGCTGGCCTGGCAGGCCGCCGCGCCGAGGCCGAGCACCAGGCCGCGCACGTAGTGCGGCTGGCGCCGGTCGAGCAGGGGGCCGCGGCCGCGAGTGACCACCCAGGCGATGCCGGCGACCGTCAGCAGGATGCCGAACCATTCGAGAGGGCGCAGGTGTTCGCCGAGCAGTCCGAGCGCCAGGAGCGCGCTCAAGACCGGCGCGGCGGCCATCATCAGCATGCCGAGGCGCGGGCCGATGAGCACGTAGGCCTGGAAGAGCATGGCATCGCCGATTGCCAGGCCGATGATGCCGGAGAGTCCGAGCCACAGCCAGCGTTCGGGAGCGGCGGAAAGTGGAAGCGGCGTGCCGAGCAGCGCCAAGTGGGTGAAGAGGAGGAAGATCGTTGCCAGCAGAACGCGAGTGCGGTTGAGGACGACCGAGCCGACGCGCCGGCTGGCGATCGAAAAGAAGGTCGCTGATCCCGTCCAGCATAGGGCAGTGGCCAGCGAGGCGAGTTCACCCAGCAGGGAGGCGTCCATGACGGTTGGGCGATCGGCCGGGTAGAGTTGGCGGCGGCCGGAGGCTGCGAAAAGCCCCGCCGCCGGCGGGGCTTGTGGCCATACATGTCTTGAACGTGCAACCTTGTGCTTCAAAGCCCCAGTGTCAGCGATTGTATCAGAGGCGGGCGAGCCGCGAGATGGGGGACCGCCCGACGGCCTCAAGCTATGGTGCCCAGCCCGCCGGGTCAGTCGATGATCCTGGTGTCCTTCCAGGGCCGAAGGCCGTTCGTCCCGGATGCCCTAACCGGGATCCTGGCGGTTTGCCAGGGCATCAGCGGGTTGTTGTACCGTATCCGGGATTGCGGGCTGGCAGCACTTGCTTACGAGCACATGCAAAGCCTGCTGGCGGTGGGGTAGGCGCCAGCAGGCTCACGCTGGGAGCGGGCAAGAGAGCACTGAGACTAGGAGTGGCTGGGCTTCATGAATTGGAGATACGCGTAGCCTAGTGCCAGGACAAGGTAGATCACAACTGCGGACCAGCCCACTACGTTGAACACACCTGAAAGCGTGCCCATCACAGAAACGACCAGGCCGATCACTTGGCCAATCAGGGATGCGATGATGATAGCCCGCTGCGCGGGGCTGTCAGAGACATTTCGGGCAAACCAGCAGATCAAGCCGACATGCATGAGTTCCACGCCGAAGAGTTGGCTGGCAAGATTGACCGCGGGTCCTGGTGTGACGCCATAGATAGAGAGGAGAGTGGAAGTGAAAAGGACAAGGCCAATGCCATAGGCCAGTGCGACGACGGCATTGACGAGAAGAATGTTTCTGAACTTCATGACGTTGCCTCCTTTGTCGGACCTCATATCGTACTAGGCCGAGATGGAAAGGGTCGAATGGAAGAGGTCGATGCTGTGAGACCCTCCTTTCATAGGGCTTGTGGCAGCGGACGGGAGACCAGCAACGATGGGAAAGCCCAACGCCGAGGAGGGTTGGGCCAGAGTGTGTCAATGAAGCGGTAGAGGGTGGTCGCCCTTGCCGGGTTGGAACTGCGAACTCAGTCTACATCTGGATGGCGGGATGTCAACAAGCGGCTGCGTGCCGCACCGACTTCGGGTGGTTTGCTACCTCTGCAGACGGCCGAGGGACGGGTGTCTGCCGCCGAACTGGCTTCGGCACCGAATCTGATCTTCGGCCGCGGACTTCATCTACCGAGTCAATGTCCCCTACGGTAGCGTGAAGTAGCTGTATTCCGGCATGCACCATCCGCCCTGGTAGTCCGCTGTACGCAGAGTCATGATGCCGATGGCCGCGCGGCCTGGCCGGTCTCCTGGGATCGGTGCGTGGATGTAGCGCGTCTCGCCAGGCCAGAGCTCATTCCCGTGATCAGGAGGACTGACGGGCAGGACTGTGGCCGCAAACGGATGACGTTCCGTGGACTCGTGCAGCGTCCGTCGAGTTGCAGAGTCCTGTACCTCGACGTACCCAGACCAGAATCGAGTCCCGCCGACATTCTTGACCGCAAAGACAGCATAGTGTGTGTCCCCGCAGCTTTCGAAGCTTCTCAGGTAGACTGTGAAGCCGGCCGCAGGCGTTGGGCTGGGCGGCGGCGTGAAGACCGGCAGGGGTTCGACCTGCCCCTGGACTTGAGCATATCCACCCCACAGCCAGCATCCCCCCTTGGGGAGCTCTGCGCCGGTGACAAACCAGAACCCCGGCTCAGGGCTCCGCCCGATGACCTCGGCGACTTCACCAACCTTCAGAACCCCCAGTGATGGATACTCAACTGCGGGTCCGGATCGGCAGTGCACATTCTCGGACACGCTGATCTGGGGGACTGGCGTTGGCGTCGGAGACGGCTCAGGTGTGCTTGTAGGCTTGAGGGTTGGTGTGCCGGTGGGTGGTGGAGGCGTCACTGTGGCCGATCCCCCGGGCGTTCCGGGAATGGTCGCAGGTGGGGAGGCCGATGCCTGGCGGCAGGAACTCAGAAGAACAGCCGCGGCTGCCATCAGTCCAAGGGCTTGCAGACGCCGTTGCGCCAAGGCTCTTTCCTCCAATTGCTGGTCTCTTAAGCACCGGATTCCACATTGAGGATTCACTGACACCACGCTGGCAGGATGCCCGTGGCGTAGCGGCAAGTGTATCTCACGATGGGTCCTCGGCTTGCCTCCGGATGGCGGCCTCAGGAGCTCTCAACCGGCGGGAGGTCCAGGTGTTAGTGGCTTCGGGGGAGGATGGGGTTGCTCTGGCGAAGAGCGCAGACACTAATGTAGGAGCCCGGAGATACCGCCGCCAAGGAGTTGGAGGGGAGTCATTCTTGGCGCCAGCGGACTCTTGAGCGTGGATCGACCGGTGGGCCGTGCAGGGCTCGAACCTGCAGCCGTGTGCTTAAGAGCCCCAGTGTCAGCGATTGTATCAGAGGCGGGCGAGCCGCGAGATGGGGGACCGCCCGACGGCCTCAAGCTATGGTGCCCAGCCCGCCGGGTCAGTCGATGATCCTGGTGTCCTTCCAGGGCCGAAGGCCGTTCGTCCCGGATGCCCTAACCGGGATCCTGGCGGTTTGCCAGGGCTTCAACGAGTTGTCGGGCCACCTCCGGGGATCGGATCCAGTTCTCTCACCTGCTGATGTTGCCAATACTGACATAGGAAATCGATCCGGTGAGCGTGGTGTCGGGCGGGGTCGATTGCGTCTTCCAGGAGCTGAGCGAGAACTGGAATCCAGCATTGCGGAGTGTCTCCGCATCTGCGAGGACATGGCTCCCCGCTTGCACACCGTCGATGATGTAGGTGATTGTCATGGTGACCGGGTCCAGCTCAATCCGAAAGGTGTGCCAGGAGCCGGGTTCAAAGTACTGCTTTGGTGTATCGAAGGAGTGCCCTTCCTTCTGGGGCCACACAAAATCGCTACAGCTGCCCCGGAACTGGCTGCTGTAGTGCTCGATGTTGCACCCCGCAAACCAAGTGCCCATCGCTGGGTCGGAAGCCAGGATGTTTGTACCGACTGACCCAGGAGCGCTGACCGCGGGGACAGCCAGGTTGGCTTCGATGAAGGTTGACTCCTCCAGGTGGATGCCGTCGTAAGCACGGGCCACCAGTTTCACATCCACCCCTGCATCCTGGCTGGCATCCGTGAAGACCAGAATGCCGTCTTGCTGGTGAACCTGCGGATCGGGCGAACTGCCCGACAGCCTCCATTTTGCAGGGTCGAACAGGCTGTCATAAGCGGTGTCGTCAAAGTCATCATACAGGGTCAACACGGCTTCGGGATTGGGAGTCGGGGCAGTTGGAGTGCCCTGCGGTGTGGGTGTGACGACCCCAGCAGGCGTGGGGGTGGCGGCGACGCCGGCCAGGGCATTCATCACCGCGTCATAGGCTGGCTTGGGATTGATGTCCCGGTCGAACAGCAGCGGATCGCCGTTGGGCTCGTTCAAACAACGGGGGAATGGGAAGGAACAGATGACCCAAGACAGCGAGTCGGCGAATCCCCAGGTGATATAGACATCACATGCCCCGGATTCAAGACATGCCTCCATCACGTCCCGGTAGACCTGAGCCTGAAACGCATAGCGCTCCTCCTGGGTGCCCAGTTGGCTGCCGATATCCACCTCATGTTCGGTGATGTAGATCTTCACCCCGAGGGCTGCGAATTCCCGCATGGTTGCGACGAGCTCACTTCTCTGCGGAGGACTCTGGAGTCCTCCCGGCTCGAGCAAGTGCAACTGCATGCCGACTGCATCAATGGGCACCCCTTTGGCCTTTAGGTCCCGGACCGTCGCAAGTATGCTGTCAGTGACAGATCGGGTGTACTCATCAAAGGGGGGCGAACTGGCGCCACCGTTGAAGACCAGGATGCCATCCGGGTCAGCTTCCCTGGCCCAGCGGAAGGCCATCTCGATGTACTCGGGGCCGATCTTGTCATACCAGAAGTCGCTGTAAGGGGTGTGGGTGACGTTCGTCCAGTACTGACGCTCGATGGCTTCGTTTGCGATGCTCCAAAACTGAATCCTGTCTACGTAGCGGCCGGCAACTGTCTTGATGTGCTGCTCGAGAAGGCTGACGTACTCGTCACGCGTGAAGGTCCCGTTGCGAAGCCAGTCCGGGAGGCAAGAATACTCACCCCAGACCAGATGAGAGGCGTACACCTTCCAGCCGCGCTGGCTGGCAAAATCCACGCTCCGATCGATACTGCTGAAGTCATACTGGCCAGGTCCCAACCAGTAAGGTGCACCATCCACGGAGAATTCATCTATGCTGACAAGGTTGAAATCGCGCAGCATGGTCTGGCAGTATCGCCGGTCGATCATTCTTGTGGTATCAAAATCCGTGCCAATGGTCAGCCCTTTCTGGTCTGCTAGGCTGGCCAATCCTGGGCCGGTGGCAACGGGTTCCGCCCGTTTTCCATCGGGCTCGGTTCCAACAGACAGGCCGGTGATGGCCAGCGAAGCGTTGTTGCCCATGGTGACAGTTCCGAAATAGAACTCTCGGTTTGGGAAGAGCCCGTCCGGCAGGTTCACTCCGCCCACTGCGGCCACGTCTATGTGCATCAGTTCCCGATTGTTCTCATCCAACACGGCGAAGCTCTTACCCTCGGGCTGGTCGAACAGGATCTGGACAGGCAGGGAGGCGCTTCGGTCCAGAGCGATCGAGGCGGTGGAGTTCTCGCTCACGCCGTCACGAAGCGTAAGCTGATACTCTCCGCCGTGAGACTCGATCGACATTGCCGTCACACCCTTCCACCAGTTGCCCTGTTCAACGGAGCCCTCGGGGGTTCCCAGCACCTTGATGCCAGCGGAGTTGTCTCCAGTGGCGGCCAGTTGCCCGATCTGGATTCGCACCGGTTTCTCTAATGACCAGACAGCGCTTTCCGTAGCAAAGTAGCCCTCGCCATACTGGTTGGCAAAGGTCACGGTATTGGTCTGCGAGTCATATTGCCCCGGGGCGCACTCGGGGAGGTACATCGGCTCCCATGGGACTTGCAGCCTGTCCAGCGTCGGAAGGCCGCCGGGCATGCCCTGCACCGAGTCTCTCAAGATGAAGCCCGTCGTCTTCTTCCCGCCTTGATCCACGCTTGCCCGCACAAAACTGCCAAAGAGGCCTGACAGGTAGAGCTCGGTTCCAGCAGGCAACTCGGCAACCGTCTCGTAACTGACGTTCCCGGGGCCGCTGAAGAGAGTTGTCGGCTTGCTCAGCGTGGCTGAAGCCCTTGGCGTGGAGGTGAGGGTTGGAGTTGGCGCGCCAGGGGTGGGAGGGGCGCAAGCCGCGAGAGCCAGGGTGAAGACAATGAAGAGCAACAGGATTCGTTTCATCTCTCCTCCTTGAATTCTCGGAGAAGACGTTCTCTTCAGGGCAGCTCAACGGGTGATTCTATGTCACCCCCAGCGAGGGGCGATTCGCGGATCGAAGTAGTCGCCTAGGACTCCCCAGGGGATGATTCGACGACAGGAGCGACATGTCCGCTGGCGGAAGGCTTCCCTGCCTCCAGTCTAGCCCACTGCCACTTCGAAGGCAAACTCAAGTTGGTGGATTGCGTACGCTGTTCCCGGGCGACTCGCCGCACCTATTCTCGCGCATGGCGGCGGGCACTTGAGCGTGGATCGGTTGGTGGGCCGTACAGGACTTGAACCTGTAACCTTGTGCTCACAAGGGTTCGCCACCCGGTTTCAACCCGAGAACGCGGTGGACGGGTGAGTAGGCCTCGAAGTCCTTCGCCGTGATCGCGGCCGAGTATCTCTCGACCTGATCCAGCGACGACCACCGTCCAGCAACTTGCACCAACCTCGACGGTGCCCCGCCCTTGAGGCTGAGGGTCGCGAACGTCCTCCTGAAGTCATGCGTGCTGAAGTGGAACCCAACGCGCTTCCCCAGCTGGCGGAAGATGCACCGCAGCCCATCGGGTGTCATTCGCTCTCCTGGCGTCGGGCCTCCAATGCCAACGAACAGCTCCGCCGCGCCTTCCTCGGCGACGTCCTTCCTGGCGATGAGCCACTGGACCAGGGATGAGGCGGTGTAGGGGGCGAACACTCCATCGGCCCACCTCCCGCCTTTGACGCGCACGCTGAACCGCCTCTCGGCCATGTCGACATGCTCGAGCCTCAGTCGGCAGATCTCCGCAGCTCTCAGCCCGGTGTCGAGGAGCAGCAGGACGATCGCCGTGTCCCGTGTGCCCTTCGCCGTTGAGGTATCCAGCGCTCCGAGGATCCGCATCAGTCGCACCTCATCCAGCGTCCTCTGAGGCTTCCTGACCCGCCTCGGGAGGATGAGGTTCTCAGCTGGCGAGTCTTCCCGCCCACATCTCCACCGGAAGAACGCCCGGCATGCGATGACCGCGGTGTACTGAGTCGAGGTTCCCCACCCGATCCTGGCATCGAGCCATCTGACAAGCAGCCGATCTGTGGCCTCTCGGCCGGCCAGCCACTCGGCGAGGTTCTCCAGATACCAGCGGTAAGTCTGCCTGGTCGTCTCTGACCATCGCCTCCCCTGCATCTCGAAGAACTCGTCTATCGCGGTAGCAGCCTCAGGGGCCTGCAATCCCCCCAGGTCGCCTGGGACTGCTACCGGGGTGGGCGATCTGTTGTCGTCGCTCATCTCTTCTCCTCCTCAGGGCGCCGGTCTCGGGAATCTGCGGGAAGGGTGCCAGTGGTGGTGACCCACCCGAGGCCGGCGCCGAAGGTGAGTTCATGACCCGAGCGTATGCCGGAACGGTCGGCTTGTCACAGATCGAGGGAACCAAATGGCAACGAAAACGCTGGTGAGACTGTTGCTGATCCTGGCAATCGCCGGGCTGATCCTGAGCATCCTGCTCCTGATCGCCCTGGCAAGGGGGTGGGGATGCTGACGCTGCTTGTATTCATCGTCGGTCTGATCATGGGCGGCCTGATCGTGGGCCTGCTGGCCCTGTCTCGCCGCGTCTCAGAGTTGGAGAAGGGGCCACGTCTGCCATACAAAGTGCGGGCGGGGTTGGATGATCTCTCGGCCATCGACACGGACACGCTGCTCACGATCCGCGACACGCTCCTGGTTGTGGAGGCGCGGATGGCAGACAAGCACAAGCTGATGGCCGAGATCCGACAGGGGAGATACGACCCAGAGCAGCCCGCGGCCCCCCGGCGCGGGAATGGCAAACCCAAGGGTAGCGCATGAGCGGGCAAATTCAATCCCACGAGCGGGAGAGCCGCGAGGGTGACCTTGACCTGCTCCGCACCCTCCTCCACCGCGGCCCGATTGCCAGGGACGCTCTCGCGCAAGCGTACGCGGACGCGCATGACACCGATCCCGAGTCTGCCGACCGCCTAGCCCGGAAGGACATCGAAGAGGCGCGCCGGACGACGACTTGGGGCGCGCTCATCCTGCCCGATCCCTACCGGCTTGCCACGGACGAGGAGGAGTTGGCCGACTTCCTCGCCTCTCAGCGGAGGCGCGGGTTATCGATCCTGGTGGGCGTGAGGCAGCAGAGGCGGCGCGGCCTGGATTACCTCAAGGCGCTTCCTCTGCGTCAGGGAAGGATGGACCTATGAGCGATCCGGAGCGCCAGTGCGGCAATCCCGACCTGGCGATGGCCATCGGGCTGACGATCTGGACTGTCCTCGTCTTTGTCTCGGGCACGTGCCTCGGCGCGCTGGTCATCGCGTGGGCGCAGCACCATCCATGAAGCTTGGCCGATCAGCTGAGCCGCTGCCAGCCGAAGTGCCGATCGTCTCCCTGGCGACGGTGCGGGTCATCCGGCAGAGGCATCGCGGGCTCGGGAGCACGCTGACGGTGTTCGAGGCGCTCGTGTGGGATCCGACGGCGGTGCATGAGGTGCTCATGGCGACGAAGCGGAACCCGGTGGTGATGCTGCTGGGGAAGGAGTGCGAGTGAACCTGTCCTTTGCATGGACCAGCGAAGCGTACCAGGCGGGACGAAAGACTTGCACCCGTCGCCTATGGAGCGATCGGACTCTGCGGACTTGGCAGCGGGCCTGGGACCAGGGCCGGCGGCGCCACAAGGCCTGGGACCGTAGCCCACGGTTCAAGGGCGCGTGCATCGGGGAGTTCGAGTTGACGGCCAGGCCCGAGCGCCAACGGCTGGCCGACATGCCGGAGGCGGACTTACAAGCTGAGGGCGGATTGTGGGCGAGCCTCGAGGAGTTCATCGGACTATTTGGCGGGGAGGATCTCGAGCCGGTGGTGGTGCGGTTCCGGCCAATCGTGGGCGGCATTCCGTGAGAGGCGACCTAGATGCCTTCATCGACGAATGGGGATTCTTCGCGCCGATCCCCGAGGTCGTTGTCAAACAGATGGCGCACATTGGCATCGACGCCTTCGCCCTGTTCGCGTATCTCAGGTACAGGACGCATAAGGATCGCCATGTGGCCTGGCCGGGGTACGACGACATGGAGACCGGGACGGGGATGAGGCGAGAGCGCATAGCGGCGGCTCTCCGCACGCTCGAGGGGGCTGGCCTTCTGGAGAGAACCAAGCGCTTCGGCCAAAGTACAGTCTATCGCCTGGTCAGACCGCCAGATGTGGCGGGGGCAGAGTCCAGTAGTCCGACAGGCGGACTACTGGAAGATGTTGGCACTCCCTCAGTAGTCCGACAGGTGGACTCCAGTAGTCCGGCATCCGGACCACAGTTGTCCGCCCCCCGGACTCCAGTAGTCCGACAGGCGGACCGAATCCAAGACTCATTTACCCAAGACCGATCTACCCAAGACCGAATGACTGAAGACCGACCCTCCAAAGACCAAACCCCCTGGGTCCAGGCCCTCGGCCTTCTGAGAAACGAAACCGACCGGGCGATCTACGACACCTGGCTCCGAGACACAGAGCTGGTCAGCCTCTCACAGGCCGAGGTGGTAATCGGCTGCAAGAACCAATACGGTGCGGACTGGCTGAGGGAGCACGTCGCCTTGAACGTCCGTGATGCGCTGAAAGAGGTCCTGGGGCGAGAGGTGTCCGTGAGGTTCGTCATCGCGGACAAGGTGGCGGCGTGATCGCTCCGCGCCGGCCTGTCATGCGCTACCAAGGCGGCAAGTGGCGACTGGCGCCCTGGATCATCGAGCACTTCCCGCCGCATCGCTGCTATGTGGAGCCGTTTGGCGGAGCGGGCTCGGTGCTCATGCGCAAGCCGAGGTCCTACGCGGAGATCTACAACGATGCCAACGGCGAGGTGGTCAATGTCTTCCGGGTACTTCGCGATCCTGGGATGGCAGCTGAGCTGGAGCGCCGCCTCCGCCTGACCCCGTTCGCCCGAGATGAGTTCCGTCAGTGCACGACCGCGAATGTCGAGGACCAGGAAGACACCATCGAGCGGGCCCGCATGACGATCTTCCGTAGCTTCGCTGGGTTCGGATCGGCCTCAGCGAACCTCGACTATTCGACAGGCTTTAGGGCCAACAGCAACAGATCCCACACGACGCCGGCGCATGACTGGATGAACTTCCCCGCCGAGATTGCCGCCTTTGTGGAGCGGCTGAGGGGCGTCGTGATTGAGAACATGCCGGCGATCCACGTGATGCGTCAGCATGACGGGCCAAAGACCTTGCACTATGTGGATCCACCTTACGTGCATTCGACGCGGCAATCTCGCCACCGGAGGAAGATCGAATACGGTGTGCACGAGATGACCGACGACGATCACCGGGAGCTGGCGGAGTGCCTGCATGGGCTTCAAGGCATGGTCATTCTGAGCGGGTATCGATGTGAGCTCTACGACGAGTTGTACGCGGGTTGGATGCGCATCGATCGCACCCACTGGGCGGATGGCGCACGCCGGCGGGTTGAGTCGCTCTGGATGCCAAGGAGTGTGCCCGTGCAGATGCGGATGGGAGAGAAGGCGGCATGAAGACGTTCAAGGTGAGGGTGCATGACATGGAGGAGAACGTGACGCTCATCCTCCAGGCGGACGATGCTCAGGACGCGATCCGGAGGGCGCTGAAGGCGGTCGAGGGCGGCCAGCTGGGGCTGCCGAGCATGGGCCCGACGGCCGAGATCCTGAGCGTGACGCAGATCGACGCCACGGTGCTGTCGTCCGAGGCCGAGGGGAGCAAGGCGCGATGAGGCTGGACGAGGTGCGGCAGCTGGCGGAAGGTCTGAAGCTCTTCCTCGAGCCCGGCTGCGAGCAGATCGAGATCGCGGGCAGCGTCCGACGTGAGAAGCCGGATCCGCACGACTTGGAGCTCGTGGTGATCCCCAAGAGTACATTCGTCGAGGCCGGCAACTTGTTCGGGGAGATGGGCCACATCGAGTATGACGACTTCGAGCCAGCGCTCGACCAGCTCCTCGAAGCCGGACAGTGGGAGTTCGACCCGGTGCTCAAACGGAATGGGCCCCGGTACAAGCGGCTGCGGCATGTGCGCACGGGGATCTCAGCTGACGTCTTTCTCACGACACTCGCTGGCTGGGGCGGCGCGCTGGCCATTCGCACCGGACCTGCAGACTTCAGCCAGGGGCTAGTGACGCTGGCTCTCAGGCAACGGAAGCACGTGGCCGACGGATACCTGATCCACGGGCACATGAAGGCTGAGAGCGGCTGCCCCAAGGGGTCGAGATGCCCGCTCATCATCCCGACGGTCGATGAGGTGGCCTTCTTCAGTGCCCTCGGCCTGCCCTGGTGTGAGCCGAAGGACCGAACGGCCGAGTGGCTCTGGGCGGAGGCCAAGAAGAAGGTGATGGCATGACCACGCTAAATGCAATCAAGGCGGCGATGGCGTGCGACTATGTGTTCGACAAGCCGGGTCAGGTCAGCCGAGAACGAAAGGACGACCAGAAGTGGTTGGTCGAGCAGTTGGAGGCGGCGGAGAAGTGGCTGAAGGAGAAGGCTAGGCACACCATGCACTGTGGGTGGAAGGACGGGATGTATGACGTAAAGCGGGGATGCACATGCGGGCTTGCCATCCTCGCTGGGGAGACGCCAGGCAATGCCGGATAGAAACGACTACCCAACAGACGAGGAGCTTGCCGAGATTCGCGCCTGGCCCATGCAGGATCTCGACGGTCTCATGGCGCACCTTCGGGACGACCTATGGCATTGGGGGGACTGGGGCGTCATTCAGAACGCGTCAGGTGAATGGGAATTGCACACCGGCGGGTGGTCGGGCAACGAGGAGATCATCGGGGCGTTGATGGAGAACGCTATGTGGTGGGCGCTCAACTGGAAGCAGAGCAGGCGTGGCGGGCATTACCTGTTCGTCTCAAGTCTCGCGCCCAACGCTACTTTGAACGCGGGCCCGAGCTCCCAGTCCCCGGCAGGGCAGTCATGAACTGGGAGAGCCGCAGCAACAAGAACCTGTTCGGCTGGTACCCTGCCTCGAGGCGGCCAAGGAGCCTGACCGTCCTGCGCTCCTGGCCTGAGTTGAAGCTGGGCGACCTGGCGCCGAAGATCATGGTGCTGAATGGGGGAGCTCGAGGGCCTTGGTACATGACGACTGAGCGGACGCAAGGATGACCGCTTGCCTCTGTGGCCATCTCTCCACCTGCCATTTCGCCGGCGGTGCCTGTGAGCATTGCGACTGTCTCATCCTGGAGGAGGTCCATGTCCTACATGATGCTTTGGTTCTGCGGGATGGATGCACCGGTTGCGGACTGCGTGAACCGCGCAGCAGCGTTCTTCGAAGGGAAGTACGGCGAGAAGCCGACCTTGTGTCTGCTCCCGAAGAACGAGCCGGATATCCCTGGCAGCATCGGCTCGATCTCGTGTAGGTCCGACGACAAGGTGGACACCGGGCACCTGATGATGGGAGTGGGATGACGGGCGAGGCCGCTGTACCTCTCGCGGTCGAAGCCGCCACCCTGCCCCTCGTCCGCGAGCGGATGACCCGCGTCGAGGCGGCTGGTTTCGTCATGTACCGGCTCTCCTGTGGGGACACACTCACGGCCGGCTTCACCGCGGCGCTGACTGGCCTCTCGCCGAAGCAATCCTGGTCGCTGCTCAGTGAGATGGCTCGCACCACGCCGATCTACTCTAACGACGGATACTGGCGTCTCGTGCGTGCCTGAAAGTCCATCCCCCGAAACCGGCATACCCGTCTGCTAGTCTGGAGCCGAATGATCGGCTCCTTTCGCTGAGTCACCTCGACGCACGAGGATTTTCTGCTTGCCTGGCAAACGCGAAGCCCACAAACGCAAGCCCGCTCACATCGGCCACAAAAAGGTCGAGGACAAGGCACGCATTGCGAAGCGCCGGATCCGCGTGGCCGAACTCCTGCTCCAGGGGCAGACCTACCGCCAGATCGGCGACGCCCTCAAGGTCAAGTCCACCCAGACGATCCACAAGGACGTCGCCGCCATCTTGGTCGAGTGGCAAGCCGAGCAGAAGCACAACGTCGACGAGTGGGTTGCCCTCGAGCTCGGCAAGGTGGGCCGGATCGAGGCGCAGGCCTGGGAGGCATGGGAGCGCAGCCAGCGCGACGCCGAGACCGTTGCCACCGAAACGACGACCATCACGCTAAGGGCAGGCCGAGGCCAGTCTGCGATGGAGGTCCCGGCCCTCCAGACCCGCAAAGGGCGCACGGTCAAGGGCCAGGTGGGCGACCCTCGCTTCCTCGATGTGGCGCTCCGATGTGTAGCCCGACGCTGCGAACTGCTCGGGCTGGACGCGCCGGAGAAGGTCGAGCACAGCGGAGAGATCGACGTGCGGACGCTGGAGAAGGTTCGCAAGAAGCGCTGGGAGAAGTCAGCCGCGGCCCTGGCGGAAGCGCTGGATGGCGGGGGCTCGGATGACGAGGCGTGAAGGCGGAGCCGTCGCATCGGCTCACGTTCCTGATCGAGTATCTCGACCTGGCGGAGGCCGTCGGCGAGCCCGAGGCCGTCTGGCAGCCCTTCCAGGTCGCGCACCTTAACAACAACTCCCTCCTGGCGATCGACCGCAAGGCGCGGCAGGTCGGCTGGTCCTGGACGTGTGCGGCCGAGGCTGTTGCCGAGGGATGCCTGACCCCGCGCTCGACGTCGATCTTCGTCTCCATCAATCAGCAAGAGGCGAAGGAGAAAGTGCGCTACGCCCGGCAGATCGTCGAGGCGCTCGACTCCGAGGTGCGGCCGAAGATCGTCATTGACAACGCCACCGAGCTCGAGTTGGGCAATGGCAGCCGTCTGATCTCGCACCCATGCCGGCCTGTGCGAGGCAAGGCCAAGGCCACGGTCTACCTGGACGAGTTTGCCCACTACCCGAAGGACCGGATGATCTACGCCGCGGCGCTCCCGGTGATCACCCGAGGCGGCCGGATCCGGATCGGCAGCTCACCCCTCGGCGCCAGCGGCCTGTTCTGGGAGATCGATTCCGAGAAGACCAAGCCCTACCCGGGGTTCGTCCGGCGGTCGATCCCCTGGTGGACCGTCTCCGGCCTGTGCAAGAACGTCGCCGAGGCTCGCAACCTCGCGCCAGCCATGACGACGGACGAGCGTGTCCGGGCATTCGGCACGCCGCGGCTGATCGAGATCTTCGAGAACCTGCTGCTGGATGATTTTCAGCAGGAGTACGAGTGTGCCTGGGTGGACGAGGCCATCTCCTGGATCGACTGGGAGTTGATAAAGCGCAACCAAGAGCTGGCCCAGGCCGAGAAACTCTGGTGCCGCCAGGCGCATACGGTCGAGGCGGCGATGAAGGCGATCGACGAGTTGGCGGCGGCCGCTGGAGGGAAGCACGTCGAAGCAGCCCTGGCCGGCGGGATGGACGTCGGCCGGAAGAAGGACCTGACCGAGCTCACGTTCGTCGGCAAGGGAACGACGCAGCAGCTCCCCTTCCGGCTGGGGATCAGCCTGTCGCGCGTCCCGTTCGACGACCAGAAGGCCGTGGCCGACAAGGCGCTCTCGGTGCTGCCCGTGACGAAGTTGCTGATCGACCAGAACGGCATCGGCATGCAACTAGCCGAGCAGCTCCACGAGGCGCACGGCGAGCGGGCGGAGGGAGTGGACTTTACCAATGCAACCAAGGAACTGTGGGCCGTCGAACTCAAGGTCCGGATGCAGCGGGGCGAGGTGCCGATCCCGCTCGACCGCGAGTTGAGTTACCAGCTCCACAGCATCCGCAAGAAGATGAGCGCGGCGAAGAACGCCGTGTTCGATGCGGAGAGAAGCGAACATGGCCATGCCGACAAGTTCTGGGCTCTGGCGCTCGCCGTCTGGGCGGCCAAGAGCAATGAGAAAGCCCCTGCGAGGATCCGATGGCGCTGACTGTGTTTGAGCGATTCGGCCGCTGGCTGGTCAAGGCCGCGGCCCCCAACCTGGTGCTCGTCCCGAAGTGGTCGCGCGTGCCGTTCATGCGCCCCACATTCCAGCAGCTGGCCTCCCAGGGCTACAAGGCCAACGGCGCGGTCTTCTCCTGCATCTCGGCCCTGGCTATGTCCTTCCCAGAGCCACCTCTACTTGTCTGGGAGGAGACCGAGGCCGGGCGCGTGCGGTTGCCGGACCACAACCTGACCAAGCTCCTGCAGCATCCCAACGAAGAGATGAGTACGAAGCTCCTGCTGCAGTACCTCATGGTCTACACGGCGATCGGGGGAACCGGCTATCTCTATAAACAGCGCTCGGCGGCCGGTCGTACCGTTGCGCTGTGGCCTGTGCACGCCGGGCAACTCGTGCCGATCGCCGGCGAAACGTCGTTCATCGACCACTACGAGTTCGACAACGGCGGCGGTGGAGCGAAGCAGATCATCGCCGAGACCGATGTCATCCGCTTCCCCTGGCTGCCCGATCCCCTGCAGCCGCAAACCGGCTTGGCGCCCCTCGTGGCGGCCGCCCGCGAGGTGGACGTCGACAACGAGGCCACTAGCTACCTGTTCGCGCTACTCAAGAACGACGCCATGCCGCGGCTGGCCATCGAGGTCCCCGCCGAGCGGAAGCCGCTGGAAGAGGGCGAGTTCGAGCGGCTCACCGAGGAGTGGAGCGATTCCCACGGCGGCAAGCGGCGTGGAGGTGTGGCCGTTATTGAGGGCGGGATGAAGATCCAGACGATCGCCCTCAACCTCAAGGAACTGGAGTTCGGCCTGCTCCGGCGGGTGCCCGAAGCGCGCATTGCCTCCGTCCTCCGTGTGCCGCCTGTTGTGGCCGGGCTGGTTGTCGGCCTGGAGCAGATGACCTATGACAACGTCAAGGGCATGCGGCTCCACTTCGCCGAGAGCACTCTCACCCCCTTCTGGCAGGCACTTGGCGACGCTCTCACCGCTGACCTATTGCCTGAGTTCGGGCCTCCCGGGCGGAAGGTCGTCGCCTTCGACATCGACAAGGTTGCAGTCCTTGCAGAGCGGAATGAGGCGAAGCGCTCTTGGGCTCTGCCGGCGCTCTCTGCGGGCGGGATCCTGGTCAACGAGTACCGGGCCGTGATGGGTCTGCCACGAGACGAGAACGGGGATGTCTACCTGAGGGGTCTGGCGATGGTCGAGGCCCCGGCACGGATCGCTGGCCAGGGCAAGGCGAAGGCCGCACCAGGACCTTCCTCACGCAAGGCGCCGGCGGGCGAGATCCGGCGTGTCCGAAACCACGTGGCGGCCATGCGCGCCGTGCGCGAGGCGGTCGCCTCACCAATGGAGAAGAAGCTCGACGCGTTCTTCGTCGACCTGGCCAAGCGTGCCGTGGAGCGCGCAGGGAAGGCCCTGAAGGCGCGCAAGGGCGGAGGCCTGCCGGATCCGGAAGACCTGATCACGGGCGACGATGAAGAGGAACTGACCGGCCTGGTCAAGGGGTTCTACATCACTCTGCTCCAGGAGACCTGGCCGCTCATCAACTCCGAGCTGGGCGTGCGCCTGGCCTTCGACCTGGCCGACCCCATCGTTGTCGGGGTCCTCAAGACGGCAGCCGGGCGGGTGAAGGGCATCAACGAGGCGACGCTGGAGACCGTGCGCGTCCTCCTGCAGCAGGGCGCCGAGCGCGGCTGGAGCATCCAGCACCTAGTGGCGGGCGACCCAGAGAACGGGATCCCCGGCCTGCAGGACGCGATCGAGGAGACCTACAAGAACCGGGCGTCGACGATCGCCAGGACAGAGTTGGGCACCGCGCAGAACACGGCCGCTACTGGTCGCTACCGGGATGCGGGCGTGACGGACGTGATCGTTATGGACGGCGACAGGTGCGGATGGCTCGAGCACGACGACCCCGATCAAGCCGAAGGCTCAATCCGCACGCTCGAGGAGGCGGAGGCCAATCCGCTAAGTCACCCGAATTGCGTCAGGGCCTGGGGCGCGTACTTCACCGAGGAGTCCTGACGGCCCAGAAAGTCTATCCCCCGAATCCAGGGGGTCGATGTTGTAGCGTGAAAGGGTAGGAGAACCTGTATGGAGCACAAAGCCTTCCCCATCTTCGACAAGCAGGTCGAGGGCCGGACGGTCAAGCAGCTCTTCGCGGTCATGGGCGTCGTCGATGACGGCGGCGACCGCATCTGGCCGGGCGCATTCGCCAAGACGCTGGCCGAGCGGATGGATCGCGTGAAGGTCCTGTGGCAGCACGATCGCTGGGAGCCGCCGATCGGCGTCCCCAACGTGCTCAAGGAGCTCAGCAAGGCTGAGCTTCCTCCCGCCCTCATGGCCAAGTACCCCGAGGCGATGGGCGCCCTGTACGGGGAGGTGGCCTACCTCGACACGCCCCGCGGCAACGAGGTCCTGACGGGCATCACTGCCGGGGCTATCACCGAGAACAGCTTTGGCTATGACCCTGTGAAGGCTGACTTCGAGCAGCCCGAGGGGGATGCAATGCAGGTGCGCAACCTGCGCGAGATCCGCTTGTGGGACGTGAGCCCGGTCAACTGGGGAATGAATCCGAGCACTATGAACCTCAAGGTCGCCATCCCCTACAAGGACACGGGCAAGGCAGACGAAGGCGAGGCGTGGAAAGGGCCGGCGCTCGAGGACTTCACCGCAGATCCGTGGGACGACCTCTCCGGGTCCGAGCGACGCAGGATCGCCGCGCACTACTCCTGGGCGGCGGGAATGCCGCCAGAAACGTTCGGCGACCTGAAGCTCCCGCACCACAAAGCAGCCAAGGACGGCATCGGGCCTGCGGTGTGGCGAGGTGTTGCCGCGGCGATGGCCGCGCTGCTTGGATCCCGCGGGGGTGTCGCCATCCCTGATGGCGACCGCGAGGCTGTGTACCAGCACCTCGCCTCGCATTATTCCCAATGGGATAAGGAGCCGCCTGAGTTCAAGACGATCCAGGCACTCTATCTCTGGTCGAAGGCTCGACCTCTTCTGGCCGAGCTGAAGGAGGGCCGAGTCCTTTCCTCGGCCAACGTCGAGCGCGTGAAGAGCGCGCTCGAGTCGATGCAGTCAGCACTAAGCACGCTGGAAGAGCTCATGGTAGCCGCAGAGCCGCCCAAGCAAGGGCACTCCGCACTCCCGGTCGAGATGCTCCGGCGTCGAATGCGAGTCGCCGAGTTGGCGATCGCGCTCCACTCCTAGAGCCCGGAAGGGCGGAGGGTCACAATGAATCCGAAGATCAAGCAGCTGTACGACGAAGCCAAGACCGCGCATGCCAAGGCGCAGGCGCTCCTCGCCGAGTTCGAGGGGAAGGTCATGCCGACCGAGAAGCAGACCGAGCTCGATGGCCTGCTCGGCGAGGTCGAGGCCAAGATGGCCGATGCCAAGCGCCAGGAGCGCTTCGGCGCGGCCGACGAGTTTCTCAACAAGCCCGAAGGCGTCCCGGCTGGCCTGTTCGGCGCGCCCGGTGCGAAGACCTCCAAGGGTCCGTTCACAGGGCCGACGGCACTAGGCGAGCAATTGATGGCGGTGAGGAACCTAGCCACAGGCAAGGCCCGGGATGAGCGCCTGTTCGAAGTCAAGGCGCTCGGCCTCAATGAGGAGATCGGCTCGGAGGGCGCGTTCCTCCTGCAGCCGAACATCTCGCAGGAGCTGTGGCAGCGGGTCTACGAGGTCGGTGCGTTCGCCTCACGGTGCCGCAAGTTCCCGATCCCGGCTGGATCCAACACGCTCACCATCAACGCGGTGGACGAGGCCTCCCGCGTGACCGGCTCGCGTCTGGGCGGCGTCCAGTCCTACTGGATCGGCCCAGGGGCGACGATTACGCCCTCGAAGCCGAAGTTCCGCCAGATCGATCTGCGCCTGAAGAAACTGGCGTCGATGTACTACGCGACGGACGAGGAACTGTCCGACGTGGCGACGCTGCAGGCGACGTGCGGCGACTTTATGACTGCCGACATGGCTTGGATGCTCGATGAGGGCATCTACACCGGGTCGGGCGCCGGTCAGCCCCTGGGGGTGATGAACTCCCCGGCGCTGGTGACGGTCGCCAAGGAAGCCGGCCAGGTGGCCGCATCCGTGGTCGCCGAGAACATCACCAAGATGTGGGCACGCTGCTACGGCAGGAGCCGCCCGGACGCGGTCTGGTTCATCAACCAGGACGTGGAACCGCAGCTCGACCTGATGGCCTACACCATCGGGCTGGGCGGGGTTCCTGCCTACATGCCGCCCGGCGGCATTGCCGATGCGCCCTACGGGCGCCTCAAGGGGCGGCCAGTGATCACCGTCGAGAACTGCGCCACGGTGGGCGCGCTCGGCGACATCCTGCTGGCCGACCTCTCGCAGTACTTCCTGGCCGACAAGGGCGGCATTCAGGCCGCCAGCTCGATCCACGTCCAGTTCCTGACGGACGAGTCGGCCTTCCGATTCATCTACCGCGTCGATGGCCAGCCGGCCTGGAACGCGACCCTGACGCCGGCGAAGGGCACGAACAGCCTCTCGCCGTTCGTCGCACTGGCCGTCCGTGCATAAGGACGGGCGGTCCCATCCGATGACATGAGAGGAGGGGCCCGGAAGGACCCCTCCAAGGAGACATGAGCATGACCGCACCGTTCTTCTTCCCGGAGGGTGTCAAACTGATTGACTGCCTGCAACCCGCGGCCGACGCGGCGGGGCGCACGGGTTCGTACATCTCGCTGAAGAATGCCCTGATGGCCTGGGTGTGCTTCCACGTCAACCAGGGCAATGCGGCGACGGTTGCCTGCGACGTGCTGCAAGCCTCGGCCGTTGCCGGCACGGGCGTCAAGGCGCTCTCAGCGAATGCGCCGATCTGGACGGATCTCGACACGGCGGCCAGTGATCTGTTCACGCGGCAAACCGACGCCAAGACCTACACGACCGACGCCGGCATCAAGCGGAAGATCGTCATCTTCCAGATCGACCCGGCAGCGCTCGACCAGGCGCTTGGCTTCGACTGCATTGCTGGACGCACCGGTGCCTCGAACGCGGCCAACATCACGGAATGCGAGTTCCTGGTGCTCCCGCGTTACTCGCCGGCGCCGTCCATGATCGTGGACTGAGCCGAAGAAACCAATACAGGAGGGGCGCTCCCCTAGGCCCCTCCAACAGGAGAAGCGAACATGCCTTCAGATACGACTCTTTCTGGGATCACGAGCGTCAACATGGGCCTGATGGTGGCCCGCAGTCCAGAGCTCCTGCCGCAGACTGCATCCAAGAACCTGTTCCTTAGCACGGGTCACGTGCTCCTGACCGGGTTCTGGGGGATCGTGACGGCCGCCATCGATGCCACCGCTGACCTTCTGACGCCGTTCATCGGCGTCTTGGGCGCGACGAACATCGGTGCGCAGTCCGGCTCCGTTGCCTCGCTGCCCATCGGGGCCTATGTGTTCATCACCGGCGTCTTTGCCACCGTCCTGACGATCACGGCCACCAAGATCCCGACCTCCTTTGCCACCATGCACGGCATCATGATCAACAAGGTCATGTGGCCTGGTGGGTTGAACCTCGGCATCGCAGCGTCGGGCTCCAACGTAGTCGGGCAGGTCCAATGGGTCTGCACCTACATCCCGATGCAACCCGGTGCGGCTGTCCTGGCTGCCTGAGCCTCATAACCAAGGGGGAGGGCAGGAAGTGCCCTCCCCCTCGAGGAGTGATCCATGAGTATCAAGGGGCCGAGAGGCGTCGAGCTGCTGCAGGGCGAGGCGTTCACGCTGGAACCTTCGTCCGTCCATGTGACCATTGTTACCAACCAGGCGGGCGTCAATCAGTACAAGGTGCTGGGTGAGCGCAGCCGCTTCCTGTTCCTGGTCGACCTGACGGCCGTTGCCGCGGCCGCGGGCGACACGCTGGACGTCCTCATCGACGCTCTGGCACCGGACGGGGCCACATGGCTTAACGCCGCGCACTTCCCGCAGATGCTAGGCGACGGCGGGCTGAAGAAGTTCTTCGCCATCCTGGACGCTGCCAACCCGGGGACGGCCTGCTTCGACGTGACGGCAGATGCTGCGGTGAACACGGTGCGGCCGGCGCTCTTCGGCAGCGACTTCCGTGTGCGGTACACCATCGCCGGCGTTGGCTCGCAGTCGTTCACTTTCAGCGTGAGGGTGTACGCCATCAGCCCCGGGATCCCGTAAGCCGTGGCCAGTCTGGTCACCCCGGCCGACGTCAAGCGCACGGTCCGCACCGCCCTCGAGGACGCCGACATCCAGGCGGTGATCGACCAGGAAGAGGCGGAGGTCATCCGTCTCTTCGGGGCGCACTACATCGACGCGGCGCAGACGATCGTGGAGACCCTGCCGGGCGGGAAGCGCAACCTGTGGCTGCGCCGGCGGATCACCGCTGTCACGGCGGTCATCGAAGACACCATGACCCTCACCAGCGGCGAGTACCGCGTGTGGGGCGAGCAAGGCCGGGTAAATCGCCTGTACGGCATCTCGGCCTGGCTGACGGGCGACGAGGAAGATACCGATCGGCACGACTGGGGCCAGGTGGTCCAGATCACCTACAAGCCGGCCGACGACAACGCGCTTCGGAAGCCGGTGATCGTCGAGCTCGTGCGCATTGCTCTTGAGCGCACGACGATGTCGAGCGAAAGCGTCGCCGGCGAGTACTCGTACAGCGCCCCGAACTTTGAGGCGAAGCGGGGCGACATCCTGCGGCGCCTTGCCCTGGCTCGATCCTGAAAGGAGTAACGCATGGCGACGCTTGTGGTCCAACAGATCGCCAAGACAGGTCTGGTTTCCGCGTTGACGGCAGCGGCCGGCGGCGGCGACCAGTTCCCGAACGACGGGCAGCGGACGTACTTCCACATCAAGAACGCCGACGGCACACCGACGACCGTAACCTTCGTCACCCAGAAAACCGTTGAGGGTTTGGCGGTCGCCGATCTGGCCGTCGCGGTGGCGAACGCGACCGAGCAGAAGGTCGGCCCCTTCCCGGCCGAGATCTACAACGACATCAACGGGATGGTGCAGGTCACCTACTCGAAGGTGACATCGTTGACCGTCAACCCGTTCCGGCTGTAGGCCGTGGGAGTTGACTCGCACTTCCTGCATCGGTGCCGGATTACCCGACCCCTGCCGGACGGTCCGGATGGCTACCGCCAGGTGCGCGGCAGATCTGAGGTCGTAGCGGATGGGGTAGCCTGCCGGCTGGTGGAGAAGAGCAGGTCGTTCGTTTCCACGGAAACGCACGAGCTGGTGACGGTGGCCGGCTATAAGTTGCTCCTGCCGCCGGCGACGGACGTGAAGGTGGGCGACAGGGTGGAAAGCGTGACGCTCGAGGATGGCTCGGAGGCGGGCAGTTTCTTGGTGGCGACGGTCCTGAAACGGCGCAGCCGGGCGGCCCAGTTCCTATCGGCCGATCTTGCGGAGGCGAAGTGATGCACAACCTGCAACTGGCGATCCCAGCCGACAAGTTCGAGGAGCTCAACCGCGCGGCGAGCGAGGGCAACTTCATCTCGATTGAGGCCTATCTGCTCTACGTCGCCATGAGGAAGCCCGAGATCGTCCAGGCTCCTCCCGAGCTGCGCCCGAAGAAGAAGCCGGAGACGCAGAGCGTGGTCGACAACGGGGCCCGGGGTGACTGAAGGCTACCGCCTCGACTGGCGAGGCGACTTTGTGGTGGAGGAGCTGAACCGGGCCGCCGCCGATGCGCTGGTCGAGTTCGGCCTGCGCCTGGAGACCGAAGCGAAGAAGGAACTCCAGCCCGGGCATGGTGTGGTAACGGGCACGCTGCGGCGCTCGATCCACACCTCCGGGCCGTCCTACAACTGGGAGGCCGACAACGTGGAGCCGGGCGAGGGAACACCTGATCGCGGTGGCGGGCGGATCACGCCGGAGCGGGAAGGCAATGCGCTGGTCATCGAGACCGGATCCGGCATGGAGTACGCGATGGCGGTGCATCAGGGGCACGGCTCGTTCGAGGGCTATCACTTCTTGACTGGGCCTTTCGACAGGATCAAGGACTCATTCGCGAGGATCCTTGAGCGGAAGGCCAAGGCGAGGATGAAGTGATCGACCCGGTCGAGGCGGTGATCTCCCTGGCGCTCTTGGATCCCGGCCTTCAGGCTGAGGTCGTCGACCGCATCGCCCTGCGCTGGGCGAAGGAATGGGGGATCGGCTCGAAGGCGCTGACGCTGCGCTGGGACGGCGGGGCGCCCGACCTGTACTGCGAGGTCCAGAACCCGCGCTTGGAGGCCCGCTGCTACGGCGGCTCCTTCTACGAGGCGGGCCAGGTCTACCGGGCGCTCCTAGCTTGGAGCCGATTAGTGGAGCGGGAACTGGTGGAGACGAGCGAGGGTCAGGCCCTCGTGTACTCCGTCCTGATGGCCTCCGAGCCATCCATGTTCATCGACCCGAACACGGCAGCCGAGACGCTGCTGGTGTTCCTGGAAGCGTCCGTCGCCGAACCGGCGACGGCATAAGGAGGCAGCAACATGGCCAACACCAAGCCGTTTGAGCGGCTGACGGGAACTCTGGCGGTCTACATCGCCCCGGCGATCGAAGGCATGCCGGTCGTCAACGCCACGCCCGCGGGCAACTGGGTCACGTTCGGGTTCACCGACGGCGACCAGAAGATCAAGCACTCCGGGGACTTGACCTTCTTCCGGGACAACGAGCACTCCGGTCCGGTCAAGTCCGTCCGGGCGGAAGAGGACGTCACGATCACCGCCAAGCTGGTGAGCCTGACCCTTGAGCACTATGCCCGCGTGCTGAACAATGTCTCGAAGGTTGTGGCGGGTGGAACGCCTGCGGTCAAGACGATCCCAATGTCCAAGGGCTTCGTCCCCACCGAGTACTCGATCCTGCTCAAGGGCTCAGCCGCCAGCCCCTACGGGGCCTTCCCGGCTCAGTACTACATCCCGCGCTGCGTGCTTGGCGGCGAGCCGGAGCCGACCTTCGCCAAGGACGGGAGCCCTGGGCTGGAGATCAGCATCCGCGCCCTGCACGACGATACGCAGGGCACAGGCCTGGAACTTGGATGGTTACAGGCGCAGACAAGCTAGACGGGCCGCGCTCGACGAGTCGATCGGAGGGTACGGCATGAAGAGTGTCTTGCGTTTCCAGGATCTCAAGCCGGAGCGCGACGAGTTCGAGCTCGAGGACGGGACAAAGGTCGCCTTCGTCTCCCGGGTGGAGCTGGACGGACTCGCGCTGGCGAAGCTCGATTCCATCCTGCGGGAGATCCTGCGCGCCTCGCGGAAGCTGGTCAAGAAGCAGGATGACGAGCGCACCCTCATGTCCTTGGGGAAGGCGGTAGATCGGGCCATCCTGTTGATTCTCCCCGAACTGCCCAACGAGGTCTTGCAGACGCTCGGCCTCGACCAGAAGACCAGGATCTTCAACTGGTGGCGGGAACGTAACGCGCCCGGGCGGGTGCCGGACAAGGACGGCCAGGGGGAAGCGGGCGCGGGCTAGCTGGCCTCTGGCTGGCCCGGCTGGTCCGCTTCTATCACCTGGATCCTGAGCGGCTGGCGTCCATGCCCGAGTGGCTGTTCTCGCCGCTCGAGGAACACCTGTGGGCGGTCCGGGCGGAGGAAACGTCGCAGATGCTCACCGTGGCCCTCTCCCCCCACAGCCGCGATGTACTGTCGGCGGTCCAGAGCGAGATCGAGCGTGCACAAGCCGCCTATCTCCCCGAGGAGACGATGGAGATCATCGAGCATGACCCGGTTAGGGCAGCTGAGTATTTCGAGTCGATCGGAGCCCAGGTAGTGCACTGATGGCCACGCTTGGAATTGCCACGCTAAAAACGGCACTCGACCAGACTGGGCTGAAGTCTGGGCTCAACGACGCCAAGAAGACGACGAAGGCCGAACTCCAGTACATGGCGAAGAGTTTCGCCACGGACATAGGCATCCCGGCCTCTGCCCTGTCGGCGGCGGGGGCGGCGGCGACCGGCGTTGGCATTGGCTTGGCGGCTGTGGCTGCAGCGGCGAAGGGTGCCGAGATGGCCTACAAGGGCCTTGTCCTGCCTGCCCAGCAATACGCCCTGGCGATGGGCGACCTGGCTCGCCGAGCACAGGTGTCTACTGAAGAGGCCTCCCGCTGGAACGAGGTCGCCGAGGCGTCCCGCGTAGAGCTCACGTCTCTCGCGACCGGCTTCCGGTTCCTGACGGCCGCGGGAATCCAGCCGACCATTGCGAATGTGGGCAAGCTGGCGGACCAGTTCCTTGCCATCAAGGACCCTGTCGCGCGCATGACTTTCGCCGCCAAGAACTTCGGAGCCAAGGCTGGCCCGGAGATGGCAAAGCTCCTCGAACTCGGATCGGCGGGGCTCAACAGGTACGCGGACGGCCTGCGGGACGGGATGGTTGTTACCGCGGAGATGGAGCAGAAGGCCAAAGACCTGTATGCCGCCCAGGACGAACTCAACGATGCTGTTGATGAGTTCAAGGTGGTGGTCGGTGGGGCCTTCATCCCGGCGGCAACCGACGTGATCTCCTTCGCCACCCGGATTGCCGACGCTTTTGAGGAGGCTCTTGGGGCGCCCTTCCTGCAGAGAGGACTTGTCTTCGGTGCTGCCATGCGGGACAGCCGCGACCAGATGAACTACACGGGCGACTACGCCCGGGAACTCCAGCGCAACCTCAACCTTCTTCCCCCGGCGATCGGGGGCACAACTGAGGGCCTCGAGAAATACACCGCGCAGGCAGCCCTGACGGCGGCAGCCGAGGAATACCTGCACAACGGCCTCACCAAGACCTACACCGACTTCATGAACCAGTACAGGGCGGCTAAGCAGGCGGAACAACAGCTGAAGTTGGTTATGCAGCTCATGGAGATTGCCGATGGCATGACGGCCGAGATGCGGATTGACCTCAGTACGAACTGGGGCCCTGGCTTCGTTCCAAGTCCTACTGAGCTTGCGGCCGGAAAACCCAGTGGCAATATCGTGAAGGTCTATGACCAGGATAAGAAGAAGTGGTACTGGCACAATCTGGACACCGGCACCTACACGCCAGCGCAACATGGCTTCCAGGGGGTCGTCCCATCCGGCTTCCCCAACGACTCATTCGTGTTCGGGGCCAGCTCCGGCGAGGATGTCACTATCCGCACCAAGGAGCAGCAGGCCAGCGGAGGCGGCGGCGGCCCCTCTGTCGGCACCGTGATCATCAACGACCGGATGGAAGCGCAGGCATTCAAGCAGCGCTTCTACGACGTGCTGAGAGGCTGACGTGGCGAAGACGCTGAAGATCGTCGACGCCGGCGGCGAGTTCCCGACCGTCAACTTCCTGGCCCCAGGGTCCGGCTTCCGCCTGTCGGATAACGGCCTGAAGGGCGCCATGCTCGAGGCCGACCAGATCCTCGCCGAGTCGGGCATGGCCTCTGAGGTCGTCGACGCGCTGACGGTCTCTGCCTTCGCCGCCAGTCACGACGATGCCAGCTCGAAACTTCAGGGTCTCTTCAACATGCTGCGCAAGGCGGCGCATTTCGACCTTGCCAACTGGCAGAAGGCGCCGGTCTATTGGCAGGACCAGCATGTCACAGAGACGGGGGCGCGGTTCG
>Ga0315293_10000950_pt1 | contig 27679 bp, 19 predicted proteins | sample YL17G13_20_MG_FD_203071 | JGI IMG/M metagenome (GOLD analysis project Ga0315293, IMG submission 203071) | Sediment microbial communities from Yellowstone Lake, YNP, Wyoming, USA - YL17G13_20 | ecosystem: Environmental > Aquatic > Freshwater > Lake > Sediment | place: USA: Wyoming | collected...
CTTGGTACTAATATTTTATTAGTTCCAATTAAAGAATTCCTAATATCACAAAATTCCCCATTCACAAAAAATGCTTTGTAGGGAGAGCTTCTTGGGCTCATTATTTACACATTATTCATTATTTTTTTAAATTTATTTAAATGTAACCTATTTCTTTCAGCTTTATTCGAAGTTGGAGAGGGAGTAACTTTGAGAGCGTCCGCTTTGCCAATTTGGCTAAGTTTGCTTTGTCTTTTATCTGCTTGCAATAAAATGCCATATATTCCTGGCGAGGACGCGGTGATTTATCTGCAAGCTTCATCCTCGGTTATAAATTTAGGTGAACAGGCTTCCATATCTATTCATGGTGAAAAGGGCAATGGATATCCTCTGCCTGATGGAACAATCGTTTATCTGAGCGCTTCCCGGGGAACACTGCCTGCCGAGGTGGCTTTGCAGGAAGGCAATGCAGTGGCGGAATATCAGGCTGACGAAACTTTTAGCGGTGATGTTGAAATAAAAGCCCGCAGCGGCCAGAGCCAGATCATCCCCGAATCGTTGATTATTACCATTGCCGATCATGTCGTCGATTCACTTTACATATGGGCTGAACCGACCCAGCTGCCTTACGGGGGAGGCCAAAGCCAGATAGAGGTGTTAGCTTTGGATGCGCAGCAAAAGCCGGTGCCTGGAAAGATTGTCTTCATTTCCACCAGTGCCGGTACATTATCAGGAGGTGGCGCCAGAACCACCGATGCCGAGGGGAAAATCCGGGCCTATTTGAACACCGAAAAAGCCGCCATAGTGACGGCGAAATATAAAAACCTAGAATGTACAGTTTCGATCCAGATTGGTAGTCAGAACATCAAACCGGTAGCTGCTTTTTCAGTGTCACCAACAAATCCTTATAGCGGTGAAACGGTAAATTTCAACGCCTCGGCCAGTTCCGACAGTGATGGATATATCGTCAGTTACCAATGGGATTTCGGCGATGGAACCACAGCTTCCGGTAAAATCGTTTCCCACGTTTACAGTGCTTCTGTAAGCCGAACCTTCGTGGTAGTGCTGAAGGTCACGGATGATGACGGCGGCGAAGGTGTGAAGAGTGAGAATGTCTCGATACTAATCAAAGCGAGTCTAAGAGAAAAATGAATATACGCAAGAAAGCCATCAATGTGAAGTTCACGCTTTTAGTGATTGCCGCGCTGTTTTGTTTTTCTTGCGCGACGGGATATATGCATAAAGCCGAGAGTTTTCGAAAAAATCAATATTACGAAGAAGCGCTGGATTGCTATTTCAAAGCGTTAAAAGCGCATCCCGAACGGGTGGAATTGAAAATCGCTATCGACCGTCTGTTGAAGGAGGCTTCCCAGTATTACTACTTGGCCGGCCGGGAAGAAATGGTCGCCGGGAAGATAAAGCAGGCCGAGTTGAGTCTGAAAAAAGCTTTAGAATTCGACTTGGGCAACAACGAGGCCAAGAAAATCCTCAACGACATTATTGCCAAACAGCCTGAGGTGAAGGGAAGCGAGCGGACAAAGAAAGAGATGGAGCTGAATGTCGGTTTGCCCGGCATCTTCAAAGACGAACATCGGATGGATATCGTTTTTAAAAGCAAAATCGAGTTGAAGAAAGTATTTGAAACGCTTTCGCGTTTTGGTAATGTCAATATTTTGTTTGATCCCAATTTCCGCGATCGCAAATCGGAAATCTCCTTGCTCGGGGTCAATTTTTACCAGGCTCTGGAAAGATTGTGTACGATTTTCCGTTGCCGTTATTTCGTCCTAGACGGCAATAATATTTTGATTGTCGAGGATAACCGCGAGAGCGTAAAGCCATATGAGAAACTGGTAGTCAAGAACATTTATTTTTCCAACGCCGATATTGACACTGCCAAAAGCATAATTGAATCAATGATCAAGCCCGAACGCCTGGTGGTGAACAAGCAGGCCAATGGGCTCATTGTGTGCGATACGGCGGAAAACTTGCTTTGGGTCGAGAAAATTGCCGAATTCATCGACAAGCGCCGAGGGGAAGTTGAAATCGAGGTGGAAATCATTGAAGTCGACCGCAACAAATTGGAAGAATACGGAACAGAATTGTCGCAGTATCAGATCGGAGCCAGGCTGGAAGGTGCCGACGACGGCAAGCGCTTGAATGACTTCAATTACCTGACCTCCGATGATTTCATTTTTTCCATCCCACGCATGGTTTGGAAATTCTTCTCGTCGCTGACCGATTCGCAAGTGCTGGCCCGCCCCAAGGTTCGGGGCCTTGATGAGGAACGGATCGAAATTAAACTCGGAGACAAAGTACCCATTCCGCGAACGACATTTGTGCCAAACTCAGGCGGTGGTGTCAACGATCAAGCAGTCACCTCATATGATCTGCAAGATGTGGGTATTTCGATCAATATTACGCCCAGACTGCACCATAATCGCGAGGTTACCCTGGATTTAAAATTTGAGATGACCTATGTGACCAGTCTCGGTTCGGCCTATGTACCGCCGACTTTGGGCAACCGGGTGGTGGCGACGAAGCTGCGCCTGTCCGACAATGAAACCGGGATCATCGCCGGTTTGATCAGAAGCAGCAGCAAAGAGGGGAGCCGGGGGATCCCGTTGATCAACCGCATCCCGATTTTGAAGGAAATATTCACCTCGCGCAATAACTTAAACGAGCGTACCGACATTGTGATCAGCGTCACACCGCGAATAATCCGCATGCCCGAAATCGGTCATGATGATCTTGAAGCCTGGCTGATCGGCACCCGCGACCAGATCAGGCTGGAGAAATGGCGAAGTTACAAAGGTGATGAGCAAAAGGATGGCAAACGCTAAATTGAGAACAATCCACCCGCAAGCGATTCTTGTACCGCCCGGGGCATATTTTAAAATTCATAATGTTAAGGAGAGGGGAAATGATTAAGAAAATGGCTGGGAGGATTACACTGAGCGCCTTATTGGTAGTGATCGTCTTGGGCACTTTGCTTGTATGGAGGTTAAATTCCCAAAATAATGCTACCCCGCACCAAAATTTGGAATTGGTCGACGTGATTTATGATGCCTGCTTTTCACCGAATGGGGACGGTGTCAAAGACATAATGGCATTCAAGGCGCTTTTTGAGGGGCCACCTAGAAAACCAGTGTTCGCAACCTTGTTTATCAAAAAAAATGACGAGCTGATCAACTTCCGCATTGGCATGGCACTCGCTTCTCAACAAGGCAATGCTGAAATCAATATGAATTGGAACGGCAAGAATTGGCGCGGTCAGAATGTTGCCGACGGCCAGTATTCGCTGCTGATGTATTATTTTGATATTCCGGGTTTGTTCAACCAACTGGCAAATCAGAAAATAGACAAGATTTTAGAAAAAATAGAAAAACGTCTGCTGCAAAGAGATGCGCAAGAAGTGTTGAAAAGATGGGACGGCGAAGTCACGGTAGATAACGGCAAGCCGGTTTTAACCGTGACCAGTCCCGCGGTAAACGTTAATACTTATGATACCACCTGGCCAAGTGAAGGCGATGTGATTGGAGCCGATGCGCTGACGATCAACGGCAATGCGGTTGCCATCGACAATCAGCATTTTAGTAGTCTGTTGAATCTGCAACCGGGAGCGAATACATTCACCTATTTGGCCGAAGATTGCGCCGGCAATCGCGACCAGCAGGTCAGGACCATTGAAAGGTTGGTTGACGGCACTCCACCTACTATTACTATTTCCTCACCTACTGAAGGTCAAAGCTATGGGGCACTGCCGCTGGCAATCGCCGCAACTTATGAGGACAGCGGTTCGGGGATCGATCTGCCTACATTGAAAGTATTGCTGAACGGCAGCGACATCTCATCGTCGCTGAACATAACGCAAAGTGGTATTGCAGGTGAAATTGATGATGAAGCGCTGCTCAGTGACGGGGCCAACACCCTGCGGCTGGAATTATCCGACAAGGCCGGTAATCCGGGCACAGCGTCCGTTCATTTTAATTTTGAAAAAATTGCAGCCAAGGATAAAACTTTCATTTACGGCCGGGTCTTGAATATAGCCGATGGCGACCCCTTGAACGGAGCCCTGATAAGCGCATCAGGCAATACGACGCTGAGCGATGGCGAGGGATATTGGAAACTGATGTTCGGCGCGGGCGGAACCTACAAGATAAAGATCGGTAAACCGGGCTTCACCGAGGTCTTCAGAAAAGTTTCGGTAGACAAAGGCAAGGAGGCGGTCAGTGAAGATGCTTTCCTGACTCCGTTAGAGGACAAAACGACCGCAATTGGGCCAGACGGCGGCACTCATCAAAGCAATGACGGCACGGTGGAAATCGTCATTCCCGCCGGCGCCCTGGCCGAGGTAAATGAGATTCAATCGACCCGTCTTGCCGGATCTAAAGCGTTGCCCGGCACCTTAAACGCAACCGACAATCTGAAGTATCCCATCAGCTTCCTGTTTTGCGCCGATCTGAAGCCCGAGGGAACGGTGTTCGCCCAGCCGGTCAAGCTCAGGGTTAAAAACACTTGGGGCTTTGCCGCCGGCAGTCAAATCCCATTTGCTTTCTGGGACAAGGTCGCCCTCAAATGGGTGCCCGCGGGCATGGCCGAAGTCGACGCCGGCAAGGCCTGGCTTGAGGCCGAAATCAGCCACTTTTCGAGCTGCGACCTCAACATCCCGTCCACAGTTGCGAAAAATGACGGTACGCCGATCATCGATATCAATCCAGCTCCCGAATGCCTTGAATGCAAGATCGGTTCCAGCGTGGATGCCAATACCGGTTCGCTGCAGACCGATTTTTCGTTGCCTGGCATCAAGCTGCGCGGGGGCGACACCGGCATTACCATGGTATACAATTCAGCCACCGCCTTCCCCACAGCGGTAATGACTATCCTTGATACCCACATCAGTTCCCTGGTGAACAAACCTGAACGGACCGAATTTAGGATTGCCAGTCCGCTTTTAGGTGGAGGCTCCGGCGGGGGTTCGGCGGCAGTCAAAGCGTTGAGTTTCAATGCTCCGACGGCCTATGGATCGGGTGCCTTCATTTTCAGCGGGAATTATCCGTCCGGGCGGCCGGTACAAACCGGTTACCAGAAAATCGATTTCACCGTTACCAATTTCTATCCGGGAAAATATGCTTTTGTCAGCAACTGGGGCGGCATGCCGACCGGCTCGACCAACATCCTTTCCACTGAACCTGCCTACCTGGAAGACAAAACTGAAAAGAAGATTTTTATGGTTTCCAATATCGATTCACCTTTCGGCAAAGGCTGGAGCCTGGCCAACTTGAAAAAACTTCATTTTGAGGACAACCGGGCGGTGGTAGTGGACGGCGATGGCGGATATCAGGAATACGAATACGGCGTCAACTACGCCGACGCTCTATATGGGGCTACCGTAAAAACTACCAGCCATACCATGCACAATTCGGAAAAGATGTTGATTAGCCACGCATTGAATCCCGTCAAGCAGGAAGACTGCGCGCGTTTCTGGATAGGCAGCATGCCCGCTGCAGGCACCAATCAGTATTTTATCGTCGACCTGGGCCAGGAAAGGAATATCTATCAAATAGGCATCGATTTTTCCTCTTATTGGGACCGGATCGATGTCTGGGATTTTATACGCATTTCCACCTCAACCGACAATGTCGAGTACCAACCCTGGAGTCAGTACGGCGAGCCTACGCTCAAAAATCCCGCCCAGGGATACGATCCTTTGGATTACATGATCAAATCGCCCTATTTGGCAATCAACGAACAACGGCCGGTTCGTTACGTCAAATATGAATTGGGTTTCCCCTCGGTCAATACTGTCGTCCTGGGTTCGGGCGTCTACCGGGCGTATGCCATCGGCAGCGAAAATGAATTCCGCTCGCTGGGCGGAGAAAAATGGCCGAAACTTTACCTCGATCAACCTTCGGGGAATTATATCCTGGAAGAATATTCCGGGATCCAAACCGTTTTCAGCAACGATGGCCTGATGATTGCCGTGAAAGAACGCTCGGGCAGAACCGTCAATTACGAATACAACGGCGACAATCTCATTCGGATCAACTATCCGGAAAATGCGTTTATGGAATTCATTTACGGCGCCAACGGCAAGCTGGAAAAAGTCCGTGACAGCAGTGGCCGGGAAACGCTGATCACCATGGACCAGGCGGGCAACCTACTTGAGGTCGCTTACCCTGACGATGAAACACGGCAGTTCGCTTACGATGAACGGGGCTTGATGACTTCCGACAAAAAAGGCAATGCCGAAAAAAAATACACCTGGGATGACCGCTACGCGATGCTGAAGGAGGTCGAGCTTGCCAACCACGGCAAAAGGATTGTGGAACCCTGGGCCTTGGCCAACGCGCTCAACGACAAGGAGAGCAGCCCGGAGCAGTTGATCGATTTCCCCTTTCTCGGCGGCAGAGCCATGGAGTCCGTGGTTACTTTTGAAGACGGCCGCCAGGAAAAATATCTGACCGGCAGCGGCTGGAAATGGAGCTACGAAAATGACAAGCTGCGCGAAAAGATCACCTATGCCGATCTGGAGCGCAACCTGTGGCCAGTGAAGATCGAAAAGGGTGCGGATGGTTGGGAAAGCACTGAAATAGTCTACAACAATGAATTGCAAGTAGGCAGTGTCAAAAACTTCCGCACCGAACACAAATGGGGTGTTAATAGTGGCAATCCCAATATGCCTGTTTTACCTTTCCCGGGGAATTCTGAAGATACTTTTTCAACGGGTTGGCAGAATTACGAATACAACGACCAGCGCCTGGTGTCCAAAGTGACGAGCCCCTACCTGACCTTGAACTATACCTACGATGCCAAAGGTAACCTGCTGCAGGAAGAGAGAAATGATAATGGAGTGATATCGCTGAGCAAGCTCACCTACAACGAAGGCAACGACCTGACCAAGGTCGAATACCCGGACAGTAAGACCAATGAAATGGCTTATGATGACCGGGGGCTGGCCATTGAGGTGAAAAACAACGACGGGACCAAAACAATCATGGAACGAAACAACCGCGGCGATGTGACCGCCATGGTCGACGAGGCGAACCGCCGGGTTGAACTGACGCGCGACATCATGGGCCGGGTATTGAAGGAAAAGAGCCCTTCGGGGAAGGAGGTTCAATACCAATGGGGTGGTGCCGGATGTTCCTCCTGTGGCGACGGTTCCAAGTTAATTAAAATCACCGATGCTTCCAATAATATTTGGGAGTTTAAATACGATATCATGGGCAATCCCGTTGAAATGATCTATCCCGACAGCAGCAAGATCGCCCAGGAATATGACATTGCGAGCCGATTGAGCAAGTTCTTCAACAAGCGCGGCCAGGAGATCGACTATACTTATGATGCCGATGGCAAATTAGTAAAAAAGACAACCCCGGAAGGAGAAGTTAGCTTTAGTTACGACGATCGCGAACGCATCAGCGAGATAGTTGGCGATGGTTTCCACTACTTTTACCAGCATGGCCATCTAGGAGGTATGGGGACGGTTTGGCAGCAAGAGGAACTGGTCTCTGGATCGCTGCTGCAGATGGTGAACAATGCCGTTTATGGTGCGCCGATTAACATCTATGACAGTTTCGGCTGGCGTAAATACTTTCTGTATGACGCCCCTTCCCTGGGCGGCTCTCCGAACGAGATCGATTATCTATGGAGTGGTACCCAGGCCAGTTTCATGCGCATCTCGCTAGGCCATGATACGGCGCGCAGGCTGACCTCTCATATAAATGAAATGTTCAAGCGAAGGGATTATGACACTTACGACAGCAACGGCCTGCTGCAAAAGAGCCGCTACCTCCCGGCCCTGGGCGGTTATCCCTATTTTCTCGAAACCGGCAGTCTCACTTTCAACCGCGACACATCGGGGTTGATTACCGGGATCACAGGAGACAAGGAATTGGGAGCGAATTATGACCAGGACCTGCAGATTACCTCGATCAATCACATTCTGCCGCAGCCGTTTGCGGAAAGTTATACCTACGATGACAATGGCAATAGGTTGACCTCACTTACCAACTCATTTATCTACGACGACCTGAATCGCTTAAACGAATCTACCACTCACAATTACACCTACGATGCCGATGGCAATCTCATCCAGGAGAAAAACAAGCTCACCAGCGAAACCAAAAAATACTACTACGACTCAGAAAATAGGATGACAAAGTACGAGCATTTGGCCAGCGACATCTCACCCATTGATATCACCGCCACATACAAGTATGATATTTTCGGGAGGAGGATACAGAAGAATGTCAATGGCGCCATTACCAACTTTTTTTGGGAAAACGATACGATGACCTACGAGCTGAACGATCAGTACCAACCAATTCGTAAGTACCTTACTGGTAGTGGTGGAATAGACGACTATGAGGGCCATCTGGAATACTCCGAGATCACCGACTTTCCGCATGTGTTCTACCCTGACTACCGGCAGCCATGGTACTCCTATATGAAGGACCAGGTAGGGACTGTTTACAAGGTCCATTCTATGAAGACCCGATCGATAGCCGAGAGCAGGGTTTATGACTCATTTGGGAATTTGGTCAATCAAACCGGAACTGCAACTACACCGTTGGGATTTCAGGGGAAGTATTATGATGCGGAATCCGGGTTGAATTATTTCTATCATAGATATTACAATCCGGCGATCGGGAGGTTTACGACAGAGGATCCGATTGGAGTAAACAGTGGACCAAATATGTTTGTTTTTGCAGGGAATGATACAATTAATTATATAGATCCATTAGGATTTGATGCTTTAACTGATAATGAAAATGTGAAGGGTGGGATGTGTTGTATTTTGGAAAGATCAGGCAGGCTAACAGGGAGTAATTATACTGGAGAGAAGTCTTTTGTAGTTTATGCTGATAATAGTATTATATTTGGAGGAGGGAAAAGTACTTCAAGTTCAACTACCGGCAAATTCCCGAGAATAAATAATGGTTGCAATCCAGCTGGATATTTTCATACACATCCACCGGGTGGCCCTGATAATCCAAGTGGCGCTGATATGGGAATTTATAAAATATTAGGATGTGATGTTTATGTTTTGGGTGGAAAGAGAATAACAAAATATTGTGGAAAAGCTACAAAAACCGTTAGTTTAATTAATGGAATAATTGGTTGGTGTTTGTCAAATAGGAATAAATGGGAATGCGAATGCAATAAAAACTGCCCAAGATAGTAACAAAGAAAAAGGGAGATAAAATATGAAATCCAAAATAGATAGGAAGATATTGATGATAATATTACTATTAGTAAACTGTGGTTGTTCTTTAAAATCTGGAAATTTAAATAAATTGAAAGATAATGAATTTTACTTCTTTCCTAAAGGCGTTTTTAATAGCATCGATATTAAAGACGATAAGGATAGTTTTTACAGAAAATGGTATTCCAACCAATTAATTTCAATGAATGAACCATCGCTTTTAGTTCAAGGCCAGGACATTGAGTTTGCGTGTCGTTTTCTTTGGTTGAGGAGTTTTCATCACCCTATTGCGATACGAGTTGAAAAACAAGGAGAAAAAAAGCTTCTATATGCAACGGAATTATCTGGAATGGGTGGATACAAACCGGGCAAGGTTAAAAGATTTATTAAAAAAGAAATAACTGCAAATGGTTTCAATGAAATTACGCAATCATTGATTGAGATTGATTTTTGGAATATGAGTACAATTATTTCTATAGTTAATCCAGATGGAACAATAACTGTGCAAGCTGATGGGGCTGAATGGATTCTAGAAGTAAGGGACCACGAGAAATATCATATTGTTCAACGATGGTTACCGGAAAACGGGAAATTTAAAGAACTCTGCTTGTTGTTCTTAAAACTCTCAGAGGTGGCAATCAATTCAAATGAGATTTATTGAAGCGATTAGAATTGCTCTTGATTTATGAGTAAAAAAGATGTTTTAAGCGGCAACTAGGTCGACTACTTAACCAACTACTATGGTCTTCCCCTGGCAGACGTTGGACAGTTTCGGCTGGAGAAAGTATTTTCTATACGATTCTCCTGTCCTGGGTGGGTCGCCGAACGAAATAGATTATCTTTGGAAGGGCACCCAAGCCAGCTTCATGCGTACGACGCTGACCCATGACACAGCCCGCAGGATGACCTCTTACAAAAATGAAATGTTCAAGCGAAGGGACTTTTTCACTTACGACAGCAATGGCCTGCTGCAAAAGAGCCGTTATGAAGGATGGCCGGGATGGCCATACTTTACCGAAACCGGCAGTCTCTATTTCAGCCGCGACACATCGGGACTGATCTCCGGCATCACCGGAGACAAGGAATTAAATGCAAATTATGACCAGGACCTGCAGATCACCTCGATCAATCACATCCTGCCACAGCCGTTTGCCGAAGGCTATACCTATGACGATAATGGCAATCGACTCACTTCGCTGACAAATTCATTTATCTACGATGACCTGAATCGTTTAACCGAATCGACTCTTCACGATTATACCTATGACGCAGACGGCAACATGACTCAGGAGAAAAACAAGCTCACTACTGAAAGCAAAAAATATTACTACGACTCTGAAAACCGCATGATCAAGTACGAGCACCAGGCCAGCGATGTCTCTCCCATTGATATAACTGCCACTTATAAGTATGATATTTTCGGGAGGAGGCTTCAGAAGAATGTGAATGGTGCTATCACTAACTTCTTTTGGGAAAATGATACGATGACCTATGAGCTCAACGACCAGTACCAACCGATTCGTAAGTACCTTACTGGTAGTGGTGGAATAGATGACTATGAGGGCCATCTAGAATACTCCGAGATCACCGACTTTCCGCACATCTTTTTCCCAGAGTACCGACAGCCGTGGTACTCATATATGAAAGACCAGGTGGGAACTATTTACAAGGTCCACTCCATGAAAACCAGAGCGATAGCTGAAAGTAGGGTTTATGACTCATTTGGGAATTTGGTCAATCAAACAGGAACTGCAACGACGCCGTTGGGATTTCAGGGGAAGTATTATGATGCGGAATCAGGGTTGAATTACTTCTATCAACGTTATTACAACCCTATGATTGGGAGATTTACGTCTGAAGACCCAATAAGGTTAAGTGGAGGATTAAATCTAAATTCATTTGTTGAAAATAATCCAGTAAATTTCTCCGATCCTTCAGGGACAAGATTGGTACTTCCAAATGGAATGTTTTCGGATTATAAGAAAATAGATGAGATTTTCTTTAGTACGCCTTATACGAAATGTTTTTCAAGATGCATGTTTGGAAATATTGGTGCTCCTGGAGTAGCTCATGGAATGTGGGAAGCCTTGAACCTTATTATAGAAGTTGGTGGAGGCACTTGGTCCTCACGTATATGGTATACACTGAAGTATCCAAATTGGTTTGTTGCATGGGGAAAGTATTCTACTGTTTTAGTCCCGCAATTAACAGAAAAAATTACAATGGCTGCTAGTAAAATATCCATTATTGCATGGCTGTATTTTTATTATGAAATGGGCAAATGTGTAAAAGATTGCATGGAGTGTACAAAAAGCCACTAAATTTTAATAAATAAAATTTCATATATATTAAGGTGATAAAAATGAAAAGCAATTTTATTGAAAAATTAGTTGATATTTATTCTCAATTTTTGAACATTACCATTATATTTTTAATTATTAATATTTTAATCGAATTAGTTAGTTTATTTATAAAATTGCCAATTTGGATGGATAAAATATTGCCAGTAGCAGTAAGGGCTATTTTTTTCATTGTTTTATTATCAGCATCGATTGTGATGGGAGTTTCATTTAAATACTTTATTGCATTTTTAGTTCTTTTTATAAGTTCCAAAATAAGAATGCCCTTCTACCCTTGGGTTGAAATTAATTTTCCTCCTTGGTTAACAGTGATAGTTGTTCTAGTCTTTGGAATCTCAATGGTATTAATTGGATTTCCCCAAAAAAACAAACAAAAATTAAATTCCATAGTGTTTCTTATATTTTTGTTATCTTCAATTTTAGTAGTTCCATGTTTAAATATTGGACCATCCATTAATTCTTTAATATTATTTTTATCATTTATACTATTTTGTTTTCTGGCTTTATCTAATAATAAAAAAAGAATGAAAGAAAAAGAGAATAAAAATAGGAATTTAAACATTTAACGCCGATGGAAATATGACCCAGGAGAGCAACAAACTTACCGGCGAGACTAAAAAATATTACTACGACTCTGAGATCCCCAGGGGGGATAGCATCACTAGTTGCTTCGCAAAGCCTCAGCAAAGTGATACTAACAGCATGATCAAATACGATTTAAGGAGATGAGAATGAAAGCAAAACTGGTGGTTGTTTTTATTTGCTTGTTGGGTGTGACCTGCGGCAGGGGACAAAAAAATGTTCAGGAGATGAAAAAAAACGGACCGCTGCAAACGGTACTCAAAGTACCGCTGGCGCAAGCCCGGATGGTTATCGCCAAGAATTACCGCTTAAAACCAGACAACCGCTTCATGCTGGCGATTACTGAAATCCAGCATTTACTTTCAACTGAACCCGGAGGAGAGCCTGATTGGGAATTTAGCGATGGTAAGTGGCATATATATGTTGATGGCGCTGAACTGGGCCGCTTGAATGAATTCCCCAATTTTGCCGAAGGGCTCCTATTGCTGCAGAATTGGGCGGGAAAACTTATCAAGGAATATGATTTTAAGTGCGATGAAAAAAAACTCTCCGAAGATGCCATGAAGGGGATTGACGGGGATATCGCGAAATTTTATGCGGCCAATATTTTCAAGGTTTTGCTGGAAATGGACCGCCTCTGGCTGGAAGGCTTTCACTCCACGCGGCTTTTGGCCGCCGGGCTGCGCGGCCATATTTATTTGTATATGCAGGTTCTGGACCGCCTGGACAAAGCCGATCCGATCGCCGCCCGGGCCCTGGCCCTGCTGGCGATTCTCAAAGCCCAAAAATACGCCGGATTGGACGCCGAAGAGGCGCTATTGGCCGATTGCCTTGATTATTCCACCCATGCCGACAACCTGGCCAACAAGCTTCCGTCGACCGATCCTTTGCGGCGCACGCTGCAAGGCAACGGCTCGTTTTTGAAGACCGAAGCCCTTTCCGGCAAATTATCGCCCTTGGGCGGTTTTCTTTATATGCAAAGCATTGTCTCCAAATGGATGAAAAAGGAATGGCAGGAAATGGCGGCGTCCCTTGCGAGCCAGGCGGACGCCCACCTGGCGATCGGTAGGAGCGGTTTGGATCTTGATGATTTTTCCCTGAACGAGAAACTGCCTCCCATGATAATCAGTGAAGTGCTCAGGGAAACCACCGGGAGGGAGGCTGGTGAAAAAGAGACATTGGCAGAACAAATAAGGCGCTTTGAAGAACGAATGGCTTCGCCAATCGCCAGCAAAAAAACAATTTTCTTTGATCCCCTTATCTATCAATCATATAACCGCAGTTACTTTTATTCGGCATTGTACTCGTGGGCGAAGCATCTGATTGATCATTTGAACTCTTTGCCCGCCGCTCAGGAATTAATGGATGCCATGGGAGATGTAACGGCCGCTGATCCCAAGGCTTTTAAAACCTGGCTGGATCATATCATGAAGTCGCGACTGGGCAGTAGCGATTTAAAGCCATTCTTCAGTGACGTGGAAAGTAAGCAATCTATGGGTGGTGAGGCGCTGTTGCGCAGCATCGAAGAACTGCTGGCGCGGATTACCACCAGCGATCCCATGAAATCAACCGCAATGCGACTATGGGTACAGCGGCTGGACTCACGGCCGCAACACAGGGCTAACCTGACTGCAAGGGTACATGTCGAACTACTGGACATGAAGATGTGCGAGCGGTTGATCGACAGTTTACTGGCCACAGCGCGACGCAGATTTATGTACATTGAGGTGAATCAGGCGCAACTCACCGATGATCCGCAGCAAATGAAAGCACTGCTTAATTCCCGGCCTACGCCTTGGGAAAAGATGGCGGTTGTTGAGCATTATAATAAAATGCTGAAGGGAAAGGATCAGCCTGACCTGGAAGCCCTTTACCAGTCCGTTTGCCAGGAAGCCCCGCAGAATTGGACCGTGATCGAGCCGTATGTAAACTACCTGGAGAAAAATAAAAAATACCGCCAGGCGGAAAAGGTCATCCGCTCCTGGCTGGAGCATCCCGAAGAAATTTTCGGTTTTGATTTAGTTGAAGCCACAACCGCCCTGGGCCGAGTATTGGAATCCCAGGGCCGAATCCAGGAAGGCCTGAAAGCCGTACAAGCCGTCGTCGACAGCGGGAAAGGGAGCGCCATGAAGTGCTATGCCAGCCTGCTGTATCAGGCCGGCAAAGTGCAGGAGGCCTTGCAAATGGCCCGCGCTATCGTGGAGCGCTATCCGGATGGGCTCAAGGGGCGTTCTTTCCTGGCCAAGCTTTGCTGGCAGCAAGGGGCTTATGACGAAGCGGCGGCGATGCTGAAGTCCTGCCCCGTCAATATTGGCATCTTTGACTGGGTCGACGTCATCGGGCCTGATTTTACCGAGGCTTTCGCCGGCAAGAGCGGGAAAATCGCCGCGGCGCTGGCGGCCATGATGAGGAAAGGCTTCCCGGCCTTTGATATGTATCGTCTGGCCAGTTATTTTTTACGCCAAGGTAAGCCGGCCGAGGCTTTTGCCATTGCCGGCACCCTTTCGGGGAAAGGTCAGGAAAAATTGATGTTCACCATTTTTTCTTATGAATGTCTCAAGGAATGGCGGGGAAATGAGGCCGCCCTGACCTGGATCGTTGAACACATCCCTGCGCAGCTGGCCGGGCAGGCTGCCATGTTTGCTTATATGGAGAATAGATATGAGCTGCTTTGGGATCTTTTCAAGGAGCGAACCGGCTATGATACCGATGAATTCACCTGGCTGCTGCGTGCCGCCGCCTGGCTGAGACAGGGAAAGCCGGATGATCAATACACACCTATGCTGCGCAGCCACTACCAGGGCACGGGCAAGACGTATTACTTCAATATCGGTCAAAATCTACTGGGCATGCTGCCGGAAGAGACATTGCTGCCCATGGCCAGAACGGACAAGCAGAAATGCGAATTCGCCTATTACCTGGCCTTGAGGGCGGAAAGCGATGGCCGCTTTGCCGATGCTAGTGACTGGTACCGCGTATGCATTGAAACGGGATTGTCACTCAACGGTGAGTACCGCTGGGCGTACTGGGCCCTCAACCGCTGGGCATTCCAGTTCATAGGCCCTGGCGCACTGTCGCGGCATTATCAGGAACTCACTGCAGGCCATCCTGACAATTGAAAACATGGGGTTTTAGATATATTTTGTAGTCAATTATTCGTTCTTAAATATTGGTATAAGGTCTCACGGCTGACATTGCTTCGCAATATAAGTCCCTTAGATAGCAAATTTTCTTTTTAAATATAGTCAAAAATTTGCGGTAGTGTCAAGTATTTTTCGCACTTTTAATTTGAGATAGTCCTGAGTTAAAAATGAGAATGTGGGAAGGTGGGTCCTGCAATTCAACAAAATACAATATGGATAATCAATCAACCGTTCTCAAGTATTGGTATAGGGTTTCGCGGCTGATGCCGAATTCGCGGGCAAGGGCGGCTTTTTGATCGCCGGCAGCGGCCCGTAGGTGTAGATCGGCCATTTGCTCGGGCGATAGGGCTTTCTTGCGGTCACGGTACGCTCCACGTTTTTTGGCAAGGGCGATTCCTTCGCGCTGGCGCTCACGGATCAAAGCCCGTTAAAATTCAGCGAAGGCGCCTATATCCGAGAGCAACAAAACCGATAACTTCAACAATTTAAACATAGTGTTGTGTCAAAATGCCGGGGATCCGCCCGGGTGGAAACGCCGGCGCAGTTTCGAGGAAATCGCCAATTGTGATTGGGCCCAATTCCATGATCCCGAAAAGTGCGACGGGCTGCAAGCGGAATGGGAAAGTAATAATGAAAGACCTGGTACCAATACTTTGGGTATTGTGGTTCTTTTAACTTAAAGGAACAGTTTCCTAAACGTTTCAGTATTGGCGGTAAGGTCGTTTGGGAGTCCGGAGAAAGCGACTTTGCCGAGTTTCAGGGAATAAACGAAGTCGGCAATGGAGAGGACCTTGTGGACCTTTTGTTCGACGATGAGGATTGTCACGCCTTGGGTCCGGTTGATTTCGACGATCTTTGCGAACATGTCCTCCAGGACGCTCGGTGACAGGCCAAGAGATGGTTCGTCTAACATGAGGAGTTTTGGCTTCGATACGAGGGCGCGGGCGATTGCGACCATTTGTTGTTCGCCGCCGGATAAGGTGCATGCGATCTGTTTGAGGCGGAGCGTGAGCTGTGGGAAGGTTTCTAGAACGGCTTTTACGCGGGCGGCGACTTCTTTAGCTGGCAGGTGCATGCAGCCAAGGTCGAGGTTCTCTCGAACTGAAAGTTCCCCGAAGACGCGGTTTCCCTGGGGGCAGAAGGTAATGCCATCCCTGACCCTCTGGGCTGGACTAGCGCTATTGAGGGCGGAACCTTTGAATGTTGCCGATCCCTTCCAGAGTGGCAGAAGACCATGGACGACCTTCAGGACCGTGGATTTGCCGGCACCGTTTGGACCGATGATTGCGGTAATCTTCCCCGCTTTGGCGGCGAGATCAACGCCGAAGAGCACCTGTTTCTTGCCATATCCAGTATCAGCGACCGTGAGTTTCAGCATGTCCGGTGTTTCAGTCAAGGTATGCCTCGATTACGCAAGGATCACGCAAAACTTCGTCGGGGGTGCCTTCACAGACCTTCTGACCGGCATCCATGAAGATCATGCGGTGCACGATACGCTTCAGTGCTTCAATGTCGTGTTCTATGATAATGACCGATTTCCCCTGGTTCGGTAGATCAGCAATGATTGCTAGTATACGCTCGGCCATTTCCGGGGCTATGCCGGCGACAGGTTCGTCAAGGAGCAGTAATTTGGCATCGGCGGCTAGGCAACAAACCAGCGTGAGTAGTTTTTGCTGGCCATATGAGAGTTTGTCAGCAAAGTCCGTTGCCGTGTCTCCAAGGCCTGCAGAGGTTAATAATGCCAAGGCTTGATCTATTCTGGAAGCAATGTGACACTCGCAGAGCGTTGGTCTAAAAAAGACGTTCCAGAGGCTTTCGCCGGGTTGATGCCTGAAGGCCAAGAGGACGTTATCGATCACGGATATCTGGCGGATCAATCGCACTTGCTGGAATGTCCTGGCGATACCCAGATTGGCGATCTGGTGAGGAGTGAGACCGCGCAGGGGGTGGCCATTGAACTCAGTGCTCCCAGTATCTAGTGGTACAATCCCGGAGATGACATTGAATAAGGTTGTCTTACCGGCGCCGTTCGGACCTAATAGGCCAAGTATCTCCCGATCGCTGATGGCACATGAGAAGTCATCCAGTGCGGCGACACCATCGAAGTGCTTGTAAAGATGGGCAAAGCGAGCCGCTTCTTTCATGGACGCGCACTCCACTTTTGAAAAATATACCTGCCCAAAAGACCTTTGGGACGATAGAGGATGCAGCTGAGGAGAACTAAGCCGTACATAAGTTGTTTGGCATTGCCAGCCAGTTCTGTAGGAATACCAACGAAACGCAAGACTTCCGGTACGAGAATCAGGATTGCTGCCCCAATCAGAGGTCCAAGGGTTGTACCGGCTCCACCAAATACAATCATGGTGACGATCAAAATGGAGTCCATGACCGTGAAGCTGGTGGGGTCGATATAGGTGATGTAGTGTGCGAAAATGCTGCCAGCTGCTGCAGCAAGCGCCGCAGACAAGGCGAAAATGCGCATGCGGATGCCGAGCAGGTTCTTGCCCTGTGTCGCGGGAAGAACACTGTCTTCTCTGATGGCGTGCAGAATCCTGCCAAATGGGCTCCAGGTTACCCGTTTGGAAATGCGTTGTGAGAGAGCAAGAAGGATGACTGACGCAATCAGGTATGACACTTTAGTGTTGAGGTTATAGCCAACAATTTGTGGGTGTGGAATTGCGGATATACCTAACGGGCCGTTAGTCAAAGATGTCCAGTTATTAAAAAGGCTGGTTACAATAACTTGAAAGCTAAAAGACCCGATGACGAAGTAGTCTTCATGCAATCGGAGTGTCGGTAAGGCGATTGCGGCTGAGAGAAGAGCTGCAAAGGAAGTGCCAACGAATAGACCGAGCACGGCAGGCGCGTGAAGATTGGTGGTCAGGATCGCTGAGGAATACGCACCGATGCCGAAGAAAGCCGCATGGGCAACGGAGAGCAATCCGGTGTGGCCAACAAGCAGATCGAGCGAGAGTGCGAGCGTCTGATAGATGGCAATCAGAATAAGTATGTGGAGGAAATAATCCATGTCAGGCGGTCGATCTCCTTATGGGTTTTCCGAAAAGGCCTTGTGGTCTGATCACGAGGATAACAAGGAGTAGCATGAAAACTATGGCATCCTGCCACTGGGAAGGAAGTTGCCAACCTGCGAATTGGCGAGTAAGACCGACGATAATGCCACCGATGAGTGCACCTGGTACAGAGCCTACCCCGCCGACGATTGCAGCTGTGATGGCCAGGAGGATGAGGTTGAGACCATTGGACGGGGTGATGCTGCGGTCGTATGCAATCATGTAGCCGGCAAGGCCGCCGAGAAGTGCAGAGAACAGGGCCACTTTCATCAGGACGTTCTCCAGCTTCACGCCAGCAATTTGTGCCAGGTCTGCATCGGAACCTATCGCCCTCGCCAGTCTGCCGGTCTTGGTAAACTGCATAATGATTGTAGTGAGGATGAAAGCAGAAACGGAAACGAGGATAGATAGTCCTTGCCAAGTCGTGATCCGGGCTCCGCATATGGATAGGACTTCTTGTCCAAATCTACTGGGTGCAATCTGGATTTCGTTACCGAAGACAAGTCCAATTGTGTTCTGAATGATGACGACGACGGCAAGCGAAGCAAGAAATACGGAAACAGATGATGCACGTTGTTTTCGCAGGGAGCGATAAACGCAACATTCGATGAGGAATCCGACCGCGGCCCCCGCACCCATTGCCCCACAGGCCGCAGTGATCAGTGAGACATCCCATGTTCTAAGTAGCCAGAGGCCGACGTAACCGCCCGTTGTGAACGTAGCGGCATGGGCAATATGGATGATACGTGCGGTTCGAACGACCAGGGTGAAGCCGAGTGCAAGAAGGCCAATTAGGGCACCAGCCAGCATTCCATTGATAATGACTTGCGCTATCATGTGACGCAAACCTCACCGACTTGAGAGGCCAGCACCTTACTGACAAAGCCCATGCTTGCATGTGGGCCGGGACTGAGTTGGTCAATGCGGTTCGCCACGTCTTCCAGGAGAGTCATACCCTCATCGGGAGAAGTACCAAGATCCGGACAGAAGTGTTTAAGCCAGAGCAATTGGATTTCGCGTGTGGGCAAGAGATCAAGATCGTGAATTCTTGGTTCGCGAGCGCAGAGAGCGTTGTAGGCCGGTGCCCCGGGCATGACAATCAAGATAGCGGAGTTTGTTCGCTCAATGGCGCCGAGTCGTTTGAGGCGTTCGGCAAAAGCCAGGGTTGTCTCTAGTGATTCCTGAGTTTCACCTGCGCAGCCGAGGACAAAACCTGCATGGATGCGCATATTGAAGCGGAGGGCGATGTCAACAGCCCTCTCATGAGCGCGCATCGACGTGCCAAGACCGTTGATTCTCTGCACCCGGTCGTCGGCTGAATCAAATCCGATGAACAAGTTGCGGGTGCCGACGCGGGCGAGCAGTCGTGCAGTATGTTCATTTAGGCGGGTGCTTTGACTGTAGAAGGTCCAACCGATATCAAATTGACGCCAAGCTGCCGTTGATTCGATTGTTTCGGCGAGATCAGTCAGCATGCCTATCTGCATCCCTACGTTATCGCCATAACATTTGAGGAGAACTCTTGATCCGGGTTGGACCTGGCATTGACTAAGCATGCTGAGTGTTTCATTTACGATAGCGTGGCCGGTTCGTGCAATAACGGGACCTTCCAAAGAGCAGTAACTGCACACGGAACTCAGGCAATTCTTGGCTGGCGATCGTCTACTTCTGCGGTCGTGGTAGCCGCAACCAAAGTGCGTAAATACAAGGAAAGCCGCATCAGTGCTCTGATCAATATACTTGCGGAATTGGGTCCAATACCGTTGAATTCCCGACCTGAGAAGATTGAAATCAACGGAGAGGAATTTCTCGTAAGTCCATGGAACTGTGGAGACGGGATTGTGATGTATAAGGCCTGAAGAGTCCCGCCAACTTAAACCGTGGACATTTGTTAGGCTGCCGGCGTCCCGTAATATCGTGACGAGAGCGGCAAATGACTCTTCCCCATAGCCTCGAATCACAAAGTCAATGCAGTCTGAGCGGTTACGGAGTATCTGATCAGCAAGGTGAGAAGTGTGTGGACCGCCAAGGACGACGATGCTGCCATTTGCCTTGGCTTCTTGCGCGATTTCAAGGACAGCGGCATAATTCTGTGTACTGGTTGCCGATACACCGACGATAGACGCTTCAGGGCGGGCATTAGGCTCGTGAGTTCTGTCCACAATCTCAACTGAGATATCAGGCAGTGTTCGCTTAAAATGAGAGGCGATCAGAAGAAGGTTGAGAGGGTAGTAGCAGCCTTCATTTGCCCCGCGGCCGAAAGTCGATGGGACTGAGAAAAGTTGGACGCATCCAATTTCGTTCGGCATAGGTTACCGCACTCCTCTCAAGGCTAGTTCGCAGTCCTTTTCTAGCCATGGCAGGACGCTGCCTGACGCTACGAGTTGCGCCATGATCTCATTGCTCAAGACCCAGTTGAAAAGGCTCACGATTTGTTCTTCTTTGATTTTGGGTGTATGTGCGATAAGATGCTGAGGGGCATTTTGGGCATATTGCTCCAACTGTTCTTCCTCCTCCGCAAACCCGCAGACTCGTGCCACATACTTCAGGTTATCCACGAACACGCGACCGTCGCGTAAAAGTGGAAAATCTTGGGCGAGGCGGTGAGAGAGGGGGTGAATCACTTTCTCAAGGCACCCCCTGATGTCACGACCGAGAGCGCCGATCCCCTCCGTTTCGGCATGATCTTCATGCCACTGAAATACCGAATAGTCGTGATCGTCCTCCAAATCCTCATCGATCGGCCCATCATAATCCTCTCCGGGCCCCCATCCCACAAATACACCTCTGGGTTCTTTATTGGATGGGTCGCCACTGTCTATTGAGACTAAGGTTTGGTTAAACCGCTCATGAAAACAGAACGGCATCCATGAGAGAATGCAGTTGTTCATCCCGCTGGAAGCGAATGCGCTGTTCAAAAGCCAAGTAAACTTTACCCGCGACGAGTCGGTCCATTTCTGCCCGTACTTCGTGGTGTCGAGGCGTACAGGACAGATGTGTATGCATTTCATCACTCGGAAGTTGGGGTCGATCGCAAGCCGGTAGAGTTCAAGTGCGTAGTTAACCCGGCGATCAAGCTGATCCTTTGATCCGGCCTTATGCCAGTAGCGAACATTATCAAAAATGTGTTTTGCGAATGCATCGTCTTGGCGACGCCTCAGGGCTTTGATAGAGAGTTGTGAAGTGTGCTTGCGGAGACGTTTAAGGAGTCCTGGCGCAATTATACCCTGCTCCGCGGTCGCTTTGAGTTCGAGAGCGAATTCCTTGGCATCGCCTGAATCCGCGTGCCATATCTCGAGTTTGCGTGCCAGAGCAGCCCGTACATCAGGTTGCTGTGCAGGGGGGCCCCAAACTTGGTAAAAGGGAGTACCATCCGCGCCAGGCGATATCGCACAGAGTCTTGAGTCATGCGGGAACCAGTTTGCTTTCACTGTGAAGTGGAGGATTGTAGGACCTTCAGCGGACTCCTCCATAAGGGTGGCCAGTTGTTCGACGCCACGCAGTGATGTTAGAAGTTCGAAAGGTTCAGGGTCCTTTCGTATATCGACGAAGTCCGATTGATTTCTGGTTTTCGTTGGTCGTCGTTCGTCTGACGCGCCGCAGCGGAATGCCAGTACTTGATTTTCGGAGCCATACTGAAAGGTTCTAACGCGGCAACGCCAGCTAAGGTTGTTTCGCAAAACGTCTATTACGTTGAAACCCAAGGCCTCGTCTAACATCGCCTCTTTCAGACCGGCAGTAGGAGCCCCAATGAGTGTTAGAGCACGCTTTGGGTCTTCGTGTGAATGAAGACGAAGGGCATTCTCATGGCGATGGCCGTGAAGGATTACTCCCACATCCTTGCGGATCAGTTGCTCAACAAGTTCCATTCCATTCGCTAGGAGGTGAACATCTGGGGATGTCAGTTGATCTCCTTCTGTAGACTTGCGGCAGATAGGCAGTACATTGTGGTGAATTAATCCAATTCGTAGTACATTCTTTGGATTGTGGTCCCCCTGTAGGGCAGTTTTTACAGCTGCGAGTTGCTTCGAACCGATGAAACCTCGATCGAAGGACCAAGGGAGATCTTTTCTGCGTTTGAGTTGATCTTCGTCCACTGGGATTGGGTCGGGGATAGAGGCGAGGAATTCCTGCACTTCACGGGGAAGTAGTATTGAGTCATCCAGGACTGGTGAGTACAAGTACACGAACTCAACTGGGTGGTTGTTAATTCGGGCCAGACGAGGCCACGTTGGATTCTCTGGTGTGAATCCGGTCTGGGGATCAATCGTTGGCACTCGCATTCGGAGAGTTTCTTCATCGGCATTGGCGTAAACTGTTCGGAGAAAATGCTCAACATGTTTGCTAAAGCGTAGGTTGACTACAGGTTCATTACGATCAACTTCATGGTTTCCGGGAACGATTAGGAGTCTGGCCCAGTCTTGAGGACTTCGGAATTTGCATAAGCCTTTGCAAAGTCTTATGATTGCCTGTGCCGCCTCTGTATGTTGGCTGGCCTCTGATCCCGAACAGACCATATCCCCGCAAAGAACCACAAAGTCGGGTTGGATCCGCGCGTCTTGTAGGGCTTTATGACACAGAGAGACAAAGTCCTCTTTCTCTGGGGGTTGCCATTGGTGGCAGAAAAGGCGGCCTTTAGGTTCTGGAAGTTTGCCGAAGTGAAGATCTGAAATGTGAAGTATACTGAAAGGGGTCATTATGTTTAGTTTGTCTTATGTGGAAAGGGCTGAAATAGACTGTTCACGACCTGAACCAGGAGCAAAGGTTTCGAGACTTCACCATCGCTGTCGAATGTCGTTGTGCCGCCGATGCCAGGGAACTTTTTTGTGGCATAGAGCGCAGCCTTGATCTGGTCTGGGGCTGTTCCATACTTTTGGAAGATATTCGCCAGCATGACAACGGCATCATATGAGTTCGCGGCAATCCAATCTGGATCTTCGTTGAACTTCGCCTTGTAGGCAGAGACAAACTGCCATACTCGTGAGTCGGTGGATTGGATATCGAATGGCGCGGTTGCGCATACGAGGCCTTCAGCGCCTTGGCCAGCGAGTTCGATTAGTTTCTGGCTCACACCGCCCGCGCTTGCGAGATATTGTGGTGCAAAGCCGACCTGACGAGACTGCTTCAGAATGAGGCCCATCTCATGGTCGAGGCCGGCTAGGTAGACAGCTTTGGGATTGGTTGCTCGCATGCGTTCAATTTCAGCGTGGTAGTCGTTCTTGCCCTCGTTGTACTCGACGGTGCCAACGATCTTTACTCCGAGTCTCTGTGCCGCCGCTTTAAAGCCGTCTTTGTAAGAGACGCCGTTTGCGGATGTCGAATGAAGGATTCCAACCTCCCTGATACCGAGTTGCTCAACGCAGGCACGAGCGATCACGTCTGCCTGAAGAGAACCGCTTTCGCGGTTGCGGAAGATGTAGTCACCGGCATCCTTGATCTTGTCACTACCTGCAGCGGTAGTAAGAAGAACGATCTTCCGTTGGTTCGCAACGGGGGCGCATGTGAGGACTTCATCGCTGAGTACGAAACCAATAACAACAGGGACATGGTCCAAGTCGGCGAGTTTCTGGAAGGCAGAAAGAGCATCCTTCGCTGACGAACGTGAATCCTCGATCTTCAGAATGATGGGATGCGATTTAAAGTCTGGTTGCGCGTTCAATTCCGTGACGGCGAGTTCCATACCCATGCGGGCACGATTGCCGTAAGTCGCACCTCGGTCGGTGAGTGCAAGTACGGCGCCAATGCGAAACTCGGAGGGCGTTGTCTGACGGTGGCAGCGACTTGTGATGCTAAGCAATATAAAAGCGACAATGAGGATTGGTGGGGTTCGTTTTGGAGATGTTCTCATTTTGTGGCTCCTTTTTCCTTCCCCTGTTTGGGTCTCACAATTTGTTTTTTCTCACATATCAACAACTGAACTGACAGAAAAATCATTTTTTCTCATGATTTGATTTTAAGAAATTCTTATTGAAATAGCAATAGATATTAGGATAAATTGGTCTCCACTGCCATGTGGGGCAAAAAAGCTTATTAAAATCGATTTGGCTTCCTGATAAACTGTTGTTGTGTTTGTGGATGGTCAGTCCTTCGTTCTCAAGTATTGATATAAGGTCTCGCGGCTGATGCCAAACTCACGGGCAAGGGCGGCTTTTTGATCACCTGCAGCGGCTCGCTGGCGCAGATCGGTCACCTGCTCGGGTGATAATGCTTTCTTGCGGCCACGGTACGCTCCACGCTTCTTGGCCAGGGCGATTCCTTCGCGCTGGCGCTCGCGGATCAGGGCCCGCTCAAATTCAGCAAAGGCTCCCATGACCGAAAGCAACAGATTGGCCATGGGCGAATCCTCGCCGGTGAAATGCAGGCCCTCCTTGACGAACTCGATCCGGATACCCCGCTTGGTCAGCATTTGCACCAGCCGCCGCAGGTCGTCCAAATTTCGCGCCAGGCGGTCCATGCTGTGCACAACAACCGTATCGCCCTCACGGGCGAAGGCAAGGAGCGCCTCGAGCTCAGGCCGCTTGGTATCCTTGCCCGAGGCTTTGTCGGTAAAGACCTTATTGAGCGAAATATTCTCCAGCTGCCGTTCGGGATTCTGATCGAAACTGCTGACCCGGACATAACCAATACGTTGACCTGGCATTTGACCCTCTCATTTTGAAATGTGTCAGGATATAGCCTATGACCCTTTAAGAAAAATGTCAACAAATAAATTTACCAACCCTAACATGACGCTTATCTGAAACAACCCCTGACAGCCGATTAGAGTGTACCCTAACTTGATTGTGACTTGGGTCCGGATCCGGTAGATCCCGCAGGGGAAAAACAAAAAGGAAGACAGAAAGATTCAACGGCTGCTGCCGGCGATCGTAACGGCCGGCAGCACATTGACCTGGTCCCAGGACAACCAGGTCAAACCCCAGGTCTCGAGGCCCTAGCCGGGATCCCAGGGAAAAGACGCGCTAGGATCGCTCAGGCGGCGCGATCAGAATAAAAGCTGACTAACAGGACCAGGGGAAACGAGCGCCGACGACATGGCCAGGATCTCCGCGGCCGCCAAAATCATCAAAAATCAAATGAAATGATAAATAACTCTTTTAATGGTATACTTTCTTTGATGAAAGATAACGAAATATACCTTGATAAATTGAACATGGTATTCCAATTGTCTAGATTTCTTATTGAGTTAAAAATAAAATATTACTGCAAATTGTTTCCAGACAAAACCAATGATGAAGTATCACAAATCGTATATAAAGAATTAATTAATTACAAAGAAAGGGAACTTAAAAATGCAGCTCGACAATACTCTTTATGAAACATTCAAGAAACTCACCCAAGAGTTAATTAAAAACAAAATAAAATTTAGTGTCGCTGGCGCTTTCGCCGTTTCTCTTTATACCCAACCCCGCGCAACGTCTGATATTGACCTGGCAACATTTCTCGGCAAGAAAATTAAAGATAAAGTCGCTTCAATAATGGAAAGAAATTTTGAACTATTACCAAAAGAACAAGAAATAATTCCAATGAGATTTTATGAAATATGGCGCAATATAATAATAAATGACATTTCAAAAAAAACGATTGTCCCGATAGATTTTATATCGATCCCAGACGATTATCTATCAAGTGTTTTAAAAAAATCTATAATTCTACAAATAGATAAATTAAATATACCTTTTTTGTCCAAAGAAGATTTAATTATTATGAAGCTTGATTCCACCAGGGCAAAAGATATTGACGATATTGAGCAAATTGTAAAAGGACCTGGAAAAGTTGATTATGATTATATAAAAACCTGGGCAAAGAAATATTCATTACATACAAAAAATCTCGAAAAAATCAGAAAAAATTTAAAAATGGATTTCGGACCAGAACTTTAAAAAAAGATCCGGATCACCAAAGACATGGTTGACAATTTTTGGATCTATCTCGACCGCGGCCGCGCATTAACACGTTGATCTGGGACCGGGTCGACCAGGTAAAAGTCCGGATCTCGGAGGCCTCGGCCTGATCCCCGGGAAAAGATGCGCCAGTATCAACCAGGTGATGAGATCTTCCCCTGGGTCGATCTCATAGACCTGGGGAAATTGCATAAAGGGAATGCCGGCATGTTTGGTTCCAAAGACAAACTTGAATTATTTAAAATAGTAAAACTGATTATTAATAAATAGCCCGATCAGTATTTCATCGAATTTAAATTTATTTTTAGGGATCTTATATCCAAGATATTCAATTTTGCCGGAAACAATTTTTGCAATTTTAATTTTCAATAAATTAATTCTTGCTTTCCTTATTTTTATAGTCTTCTTTGTATATTTCAAATATTTCACTCTTTTAACAAAATTTATTGATTTCAATTGCTTATTAAAATTGATAACAATAATATGGGGTTTTTGGGGATTAAATCCTTTATGCTTGCCATCAATAATAACAGCTTGTCTCGCTTTAATTTGAATTATCATAATAAAAATATAATCATTCAAATAAAAATTGTCAAATAAAATCAACTGCCGAAGCGGCCATTCGGCCGCGCAGCGCCGCAGATTGCGTTGCTCAGATCTGAATGCGAGCGGTCGGCTTTGTCTGGGCCCGCAGAAAGAGGTCGAAAAAAAATCACTCTACAATGACCGCAGAGGTTCGATCTCCGGCAGAGATGAGCAGGATGTCGTGGGTAATTTGAAAAAATAATTTGTAGGTGGTAAATGGGATGCCATGAAAAAGCCGAGGGGGGGTTTCAAAGAGAGGGGCGCTGGTACTTCATCTGTTTCATACGAGGGAAGCGAGTCCGGCGAGGATCGTGACCGACAATGCGTGAAGCGGAGCTGGCGCTCGATGCATTCAAGGCTAAAGTCAAGACCAGGCGAGACCCGTTCGCAGCGGAGCGGACAACCTTCGAGGATTTTGCCGAGAAGTTCGTTAAAGACTATCTCAGACCGAGTAGTTCAAGATCGTACGCGCTGACCGCAGAGGGGCTGCTGGCTAATCATCTTGTCCCATATTTCGGCGACTATCGCTTCGGGGAAATCACCAAAGCGTCGCTCTATGAGTACCGAGCGGAGCGGCAGCAAGAGAGAGTACAGCGACGTGATCGGCTCATATCGGCCGCGACGTTGAACCGAGAAACAGCGCTTCTGCGAAAAATGCCATCCTTCGCAGTCGAAATAAAGATCCTTGATGTGAATTCATTGTTGCGCGTAAAGATGCTGCATAAGGAGCCGCGCCGACGTATCCTGCCGCTGTCTCTATTGCGCGAGATGATCGACCATTGCCACGTTCCAGGTTCGCATTCCGAGGCGACGCTGCGGCTTAAGCATTTCATCATCATTGCCCTTAATT
>Ga0315293_10000952_pt1 | contig 27658 bp, 20 predicted proteins | sample YL17G13_20_MG_FD_203071 | JGI IMG/M metagenome (GOLD analysis project Ga0315293, IMG submission 203071) | Sediment microbial communities from Yellowstone Lake, YNP, Wyoming, USA - YL17G13_20 | ecosystem: Environmental > Aquatic > Freshwater > Lake > Sediment | place: USA: Wyoming | collected...
AGGGAGGTGACGACATCCAGGTCTTCACCATGTCTGAAAGAGCTTTCATATTACCCGGAACACCCTTAGTGAAAGACCTCATTAATGCTTCAGAGTTTTCAGCCGATGCTCCTTTAAGCAACTCAATAAGTTTCTCTTTCCCAATTTTCTTTTCCATATACTGAAACACAGGCAGGCTATAACCGTATGTGAACTTAAACACATCTTCAGTAGTCATCCCTGAATTCTGTTGATATTTTGGTTTTTGGACTACCTCCTGCGGTCCACTATGCGATTCTGTTGCTGCCAATAAGTTTTTGCACCCAAGGCACATCAGAGCCCCGGCAGGTAAATGTCTGGTTAGAAACTTCCGCCGGCTTGAGTCTGAATTTAAGTTTTTTGTTTCCATAATAGAATATTTTATAGGGACAAAGTTAACTCTTGAAGAAGCCAAAGTCAATTTTATTTGACAGTCTTTCTTAACTTTAATCTTTATTTATGCAGTTTTACTATGAACCATAAAATCAATGCTATAATAACCGGATCAACCGGTATGGTTGGAGAAGGTGTCCTTCACGAATGCCTTCAGCATCCAGATGTGGAATCAATTCTGGTAATCAACAGAAAACCTTGCGGAGTCACTCACCCCAAACTAAAGGAGATCATTCATATTGACTTCTTTGATCTTCTCCCGATTGAATCCAGGTTAGCAGGGTATAATGCCTGTTTCTTTTGCGCCGGGGTATCGTCTGTGGGTCTGAAGGAGCCGGAATACACCAGGATCACATATGAACTTACAATTAACTTTGCTCAAACCCTGAGTAAATTAAATCCTGATATGACCTTCTGCTATATTTCCGGTGCAGGTACCGACAGCAGCGAAAAGAGAAGGATAATGTGGGCAAGGGTCAAGGGCAAAACGGAGAACGATTTGATGAAACTTCAGTTTAAGAATGTGTATGCTTTCCGTCCGGCATTTATGAAGCCAACCAAAGGACAGAAGAATGCACCAGTGTTCTTCAAATATATCCTCTGGCTTTATACCATTTTACATCCATTATTCCCGCAATACTTTGGCACCCTGCGCGATGTCGGACTTGCGATGATCAATTGCACAGAATTCAGTTTCGAAAAGAAAGTACTGGAGGCAAAAGATATTGCTGAATTGGCAAAGAATACTTCTTTGTGACAATTCCATTCTTTTCTGAACTTCACTTATTTTTGTCAACATCCAATCTGAATGTTTTAATTTGCCAGGGAAGAAATAATAATGGCGAATTACCTGAATCTTGTTCATTTCCTGAAAGATCTACTTCAGTAAGACGTGCAGGGCCTGGTTGAAACTCTAATTTAAGAACATCTTCTGATCCTTGTGATTCATAGAAACGTATAAATGGTTTACCCCCCTGTGTATATAAAGCAGACAGAATTACATTCCGCGATTCAATGTCAAATGGCTGAAATTGGTCGCCCAGTGCACCGCTCCCTTTTTTTGAGCTGCTTATTATAACGGGGAAATTATAGTTAAGGGCTTCATGGTGCAGTCCTGCATTATCCCACTTTCCTTCAAATGGATAAAGTGCAAATTCATAGGTAAAGTCACCTTCAAGAATGACAGTTTTCCAAATATAAAACATTGAATAAGCCAGCGGGATTGAGAAGCTGCCATCATCTTCATGTACAGAACCCATATTCCCATGATTGAAAAATGCAATTCCTGAATGACCATCAGCCAATGCAGTCCAGTAGTTACCTTCAATATATTTATTCTCAGTCTCGGCTATTGTAAATGGTAAATCACGTATTCCTGTTGTCCCGATTCCCAGGTAAGGGAAGACTTTGAACCGCAATTTTTCCTCATGAAGGAAAGCTGAGGCTACTTCACGTTTATTTTCAGTCACACGGCCAATCTTTTCATTGCTAAGATGAAGTTTTGCTATGAAATCAATTCTGGGCGAAGCATCATTTAACCTCATTTCAATCTGATAAGGTATTGAGCCGATATTGCCCTCTTCATGCAATAAAATCTGGTTTTTGTTCAGGATAACGGAGTCTGTGTCCCATTTGCCTGATGAGACCATTGGATGGCCATCAATAACTCCCTCAAAATAACCGCTTCTGCGGTTTTGCAGCATGGCCTTACCCGTCACCCGATTTGAAATGGATGAAAATCCACCATTTTTGTCAAGTTTAATTATCCAGAAGGGTGTAACAATCTTCAGGCTGTCCTTATCAAATTCTATTGTTTTTGGAGGACTTTGTATGACATTTGATGAAACAACAGAAAAGGACTGAAATGTCAACGGAGGAATATCAACCTTGAAAGAGAGCCGGATATAATTGGTCTTATTGCCTGGTTGCTTATCAGTTGAGAGTATCTCATATGGAACCTGCTTTTCTCCTTTTTTAACAGAAAAGTTATGTATGTTGGCAGCAAGTGTAACTTTAACACTTATCCATTCACTCCGGCTCCATGATGACGGATTAAAAACTGTTATCTGAGCGAGATTCCCTCCATTTATTCTTGAAGACATGAAATTCATGGATGTTCTGATTATACTATCTGAAATGCCGATTGAAGCAGGGAGAAACTTCCTGGAATCTTCAAGAATTCCGCATATCTGGATATCATGATGCTGGGCTACAAGCAAGTTCTTCCATGATTTCTGAAGTGAAACTTCATGGTTCTCACCTCCCGACAGGGATTCAAGAGCCGCAAGTCTCTCTGCCGTTAATATTTTCACCTCTGCCTGCCTTGACATATTCCATATCTCATTGCCACAGTATCCCCACGGCATTCTTACGTGGAAATCATCGGGTAATGTCTTAAACTCATCTGTTGGGGCAGGGAAATTTGGGAAAATCTCATCCAGTAAAATCCACTTAAAATCCGGATTGCCGTTGTACTTTTTTACAAGACCTTCCTGTCGCAAGCCTGAATCATCGGCACGGGTTGCCAGCAAAGGAGTTATCCCGGAGAATTTTTCCCTGAAAGCTTCCAATGGTTCCTCACATTCAGGTCCCGGATACCGCGTCAGGATCAGGTTATCTTCTGTGACCCAGCCAAATCCGCTGCCCTCACCTTTATATGTAGGAACCGCTGGCACCCGCGATCCATCCCTTCCAATCCACCAGCCAACAGGAGAATCATAGGTTGGATTATAACCATACATCATAAAATGAGTCCGCATTATCGCTCCTTTAAATCCAAAGCCTTTCAGAATCTGAGGAATCTGGCTATGCATTGCATGTTCACTCATTAGATATACTGATGGTCTGTATTGAAAAACTGAAAGGTCAGTTTCAAGAGCATATCCTATTTGCCTGATGTTGGATTCCTCATTTATGAATTGTGACAAGGGTTGTCCGTATGTACATGTACCTATTCCGAATCTCCCTTTGTATTTATTCAGATAACCCCGCAATTCCTTCAACAAGGTAGTATCATGCTGCCTGAGGAAATCATAGGTATATGCTTCATTATCCAGACCGATTTTAAATTCCGGATACTTATCCAGCCAGTTAATAGCACTTCCCAGGTATTTAGCAAAATGATCAGTGCCCCACAGTACCAATCCTCCATGGTCGTACGTCAGGAGGTACATGGGAGTGGAGGCGGTATTGGCGGCATTTCCCTTCTGCGGGCTTTCTGCAACCTGTCCTTTTATTTCAGTGGAGAAAAACGATATAAAAAAAATAATTAAAATCAAGAGGGTAGAAGAATTTACATGTGCTTTTGTTCTCATCTTAATTGTTTTATTAAGATAAAGTTATAAATAATAATATGTGAAAATACTTTTTATGACCAAAGTTATCCTTGTAGCTCTGGTTTTACATCTAAACCTGAGGTCTTATTGCCTTGTCTAGGTCAGACAGCGGCTAATAGTTACTGTTCCATTCCGGTATGATGATGAAACAGCAAGAAGGTAAATTCTGGTTATTTAATCCTTGTTAATTTCGGGTCAGTCCATATTATTTCCGATTTGCTATTTGATAACCATATTACAAGGTCACTGAAATGGTTGACCAGTGAAGCCATATTATTAAAATCAAAGAGTTCCGCCTGGTCAGTGACATTGTGAAGGTAGTCGGGAGTGGAAGATGTGGCAAAAGTACCGCTTGGAATACCCTGAGTGATGCCATCAGCAACGGAAACCCTCGAAAATGCTATATTATCTGAAGAATTAAATAGCATATTTGCAATTGATATTGTATCAATAAGCTGAAATTCGGTTCCCCTTTCATATTCTCCGATAAGGTCATCAAGATTCGAATTTAAGCATCCTGTCATATAGTATTTATTTTTTCCCAGGTATTCGGAATGACCGGTCATTTCAAAGTTCAGGTCGGCATAGATATTCTTAAGGGGAACAGGCGGATTGGAAACAAAATATCGTGAGCCTCTCATTCCGTATTCTTCTCCGCTGAATGCCGCCAGCACTATCGTTCTTCCGGGCTTCAGCTTTGATAAACTGATGGTCTTTGCAATTCCTAAAATAGTACAGACACCGGCAGCGTTATCATCTGCTCCGTTACGAATGGAATCGGGTTTGAGTCCGGATCTTATTCCTGTATGATCAAAATGAGCGCTCAGAACAATATATTGATCTTTTAATGAGGGATCGGTGCCTTCAATAATACCGATCACATTTCTCTCTGCTATTGTCTGCTGACGTGAAGTAAAAGAATAATCCTGGATAAAATTGCTATCCTGAGTGATTGGTTTAACGCCATTTTCCCTGAATTTTCCGGCAATCCAGTTTGCAGCAGTTTTCATCTCAGGTGAACCATTTGCACGACCCTTCATTTCATCAGAAGCAAGATATGTGACCCATTCTTTTAATTCAGGTATGGTTACGATAAGCTCCTTTTTCCCCTGTGCACGGGTGTTTGTTACTGATAAAATGATAAGAACCAGAAGGATAATTTTCTTCATAGTTTGAGGAATTTGTAATCTCTTAAATCGCCAGAATAAATATAATCATTTATTAATTGCCGGTATTCGACCCTCTGCGAGGGTCCCAGGACTTCATGGTATAATCTTTTTTACAATAATATGATCCACTAATGGGTTCCATTGTCTTATTTCTTTCCATTTCGTAACTTTATAACAATGAATTCCTCTTTAAATGGTAATCTGGAATGCTGAAATAAAAGAGATTGAGAGACTTAATGAATCCCTGGAAGGTAAGTTTCCTGAGCTGGAGAAGGAATTACAATACCTGGTCAAAACCGACGACGAGAACGTTGCCCTGCTCTATTCAAGAAGATGTCTTGAAGTTATAATTTCCGACCTTTGTGAGTCCGAACTCATAAGATCAAGAGGGACAGAACCTCTGAAAGGAATCATAGATAAGCTTCAAAAGGAAGAAAAGGTTCCTTACCATATCATTGCCTCAATGCATGGACTGAATACCTTGTCTAACTTTGGTACACACCCGAAGGACTTTGACCCTGAACAGGTAAAGCCGGTCCTGAACAACCTTGTAATAATTATTAAATGGTATTTAAGACACAAAGATCCGGCAACCTTCAGCAAACTAAAAACCGGAGAAGAAAAATATAAGCCGGAACCGGCAGGTATCTCCTCAAAAATAATCCATATACCTAAGAAAGTCCTGATACTGATTTCGGGCCTTCTCCTGATTGTCATAATAAGTATCACTGTTTTAGGAAAATTTGATGTTCTAAGCCTTGGCAACCTGACGAAAAACAGTAAATCAATAGCTGTACTTCCATTCACAAACCTGAGCAACGATCCTGAGCAGGAATACTTTACTATTGGAATGGTTGATGATATTTTGGATAAGCTGTTTAAGATTGGCGATTTAAAAGTAATCGCCCGCACATCTTCGGAGAGGTTTAAGAACACTAGCCTCTCATTAAGGGAGATAGCACATAAATTAGGTGTTGAAACAATTATGGAGGGTAGTGTAAGTAAAATCGGGAATAATATAAAAATTACGGTTCAGCTTATTGATGCCAGGACCGAGGCACATATGTGGTCGGAGATATATGAGAAAGATATATCTGACATATTTTTAATTCAGAGTGAAGTGGCCCAGGCCGTTGCCAGTGAGCTTAAAGCTGTAATAAATCCGGAAGAAAAGCAGCTTATCGATAAAAGACCTACAACAAATATGGAAGCCTATGAAGCTTACCAGAAAGGGATGTTATGCTACAGGAGGCTTGGTAAGAATGATCTCGAGACTGCAATGCACTATTTTGAACTTGCAATAGAAAAAGATCCTGGGTTCGCGCTTGCATATGCAGGTATTGGAAAGGTCTGGCGCGGAAGGGAACAAATGGGAATTATCAGTTCGTCTGAAGCGACACCCCGTGCGGAAGCGGCTATCATGAAAGCCCTTGAGCTGGACACTACATATTCTGAGATTTACCATGCTTTGGGGGGACTGATGACATGGAGCAAATGGGATTGGAAAGCGGGAGAAGCAGCGATCAGAAAAGCACTGGTGCTGAATCCAAAAAATGCAAGTGCACATTCCTCTTTCTCACATCTGTTGATGATCGTGGGAAGACCCGAAGAGGCGATGAAACATATTAAAACAGCTCTGGAACTTGATCCCTTTAATCCTATGATAAGATCATTTTATGGGGTTGATCTTATGTTTGTTCACAAGTATGATGATGCCGTCAAAGCATTTCAGGAGGCGTTGGATCTTAATCCAACGCAGGGAGTAGCTGATGCGAACATTGTCGATGCACTTTTTCTTGCTGGCCGTGAGAAAGAAGCTATGGAAATGCAAAGAAACCGGTGGAAAAACAACAGCGAATATTCAAGGGTTCTTGAAGAAGGGTATTCTAAAGCCGGGTTTAAAGTCGGATGCCAAAAGCTGGCCGATTTTCGGGCAGATAAGTTTAATACAACCTATAGCAGCCCCATAGCAATTTCAAATCTTTATTCCATGGCAGGTGATACCTCCAATGCAATCTCCTGGCTGGAAAAGGCGTATGATGAACATAATCCCAATATACCTTATTTGCTAAGTCCTATGTATGACAAATTAAGGGATGATCCCCGTTTTCAGGAGTTAGCCAGAAAGATGAATTTGCCATATAAGTAATCCCGGCAAACTGCAAAGTCATTATTTTTCACTATTAATCGGATAAAATATCCGATAATATTACCCGTTTGGTATAAATATTATCAATTTTTATTATATTTACGATAAATTCTTAAGTATGATACACAGAAAATTGTTTAAGGATCTCCTGGCACATCTTTCAAAAAAAGAGTATTCTGTAATCACAGGGGCCAGACAAACCGGAAAATCAACTCTTTTGAAGCAGCTGGAGGCTCATTGCAGAGAGAAGGAAATTCCTGTCGTTTTCCTGAATCTTGAAGACAAAGCTATTCTTGGAGAGCTGAATGAAAGTCCCCTGAATCTTTTAAAATTCAAATCGGAACCTAAGAAAAAAACAGTTGTGCTGGTTGATGAGATCCAGTATCTCAATGATCCTTCCAACTTTCTGAAACATTTATATGACGAACATTCTGACGAGATTAAGATAGTGGCAAGCGGAAGCAGTGCATTCTATATAGATAATAACTTCAGGGACTCACTGGCCGGAAGGAAGAGGCTCTTTCAACTTTACACATGTTCTTTTAATGAATATCTTCTGTTAACAGGCAAGTCCCGGTTATTGGAGGAAAAAGAAAACCTGATTAAAAATCCGGACTATAAAAGCAGCCTAATAGAGTACCTTCGGATTGAGTGGGAAGAATACGTTGTTTACGGTGGTTACCCTGCTGTCATAACCGAACCTGATAAACAGGAAAAGATTCTGCGGCTTCAGGATATCAGAGATTCATTTGTTAAAAGGGATATACTTGAATCAGGGATTATTAATGAATCAGCCTTTTATAAGCTTTTCAGGATCCTGGCCAGTCAGACAGGCAGTCTTGTAAATATTAATGAACTCTCTTCCGTATTACGTATCAAGAATGAGACAATTGAAAACTATCTTACAGTGATGCAGAGGTGTTTTCATATTGTCCTGACTAAACCTTTTTTCAGGAACCTGAGAAAAGAACTGATAAAAATGCCAAAAGTATTTCTTCTTGACACAGGCCTAAGAAACTGCTTGCTAAATAATTTTCAAACACTATCAATGCGGGAAGACAAAGGTGAATTATTTGAAAACACCATATTCAGAATTCTTGCAGATAAATATGGTCCGGATGCAATACATTACTGGAGAACCAGTGCCGGGAATGAAGTTGATTTTGTACTTTCGGATATTGATGAGCCAAAAGCAATTGAAGTAAAATGTGATAGAAACCAGATAAAAGCAAATAAGTACAAAATATTCCTTGAGACTTATCCGGAGATCCCACTGGGGTTTAATTGGTTTTATCCGCTAGATAATGATTTTTTCAGAAGGATACAGTATTAGACCGGGAACGGATCGAGTTTCTGCTTAAATTGCAGTATGGTCATAAGAAAAAATTGGAGTTGATAGAAACCTGCATTTTTTACAAGTTTGTGAAACTAAGTTATTGTAATGAATGAGCCAGTTATTGATATAACAAATCTTACTAAATTCTACGGGAAAGCAAGGGGAATTGAAAATGTAAATCTTGAGATCGGCAGGGGAGAGGTTTTCGGTTTTATCGGCCCGAATGGTGCAGGAAAATCAACAACTATCAGGATACTGATGAACCTTCTGTTTCCTTCGGGTGGAAGTGCCAGGATAATGGGAATGGATGTTGTCAGTCAGACGAAGGAAATCAAACGGAAAACCGGATATATTCCATCCGATGCGAATGCATATTCATATATGGATGCAGAAGAATTCCTGAATTATTGTGCCAGGTTTTACGATGTGCCTGACAGCAGCAAAAGGATTACTGAACTCTCAGCGTTGTTTGAACTAGACCTGAAACGAAAAATTGCTGACCTGTCAACCGGAAACAGAAAAAAAGTATCAATTATCCAGAGCCTTGTTCACAGTCCTGAACTGATAATCATGGATGAACCCACAGCCGGACTGGACCCTCTGATGCAGTCAGTATTCTTTGATCTTTTGCACTCGGAAAACCAGAAAGGCATGACAATATTCTTATCGTCGCACATTCTGGGAGAGGTTCAGATGTTCTGCAAGAGGGTGGCGATCATAAAGGAGGGAAAAATCATCCAGCTTGAGGATATTGATACCCTGAGAAAAAAGCAGCTGAAAAAGATCTCTGTTGAATTTAATGAACAGGTTAATCCGGGAAGCTTAAGCTTTCCGGGCATAGTAGGCATGGTTGCAGGTCCGGGAAATGCATTATCCTTCATGTTTTCCGGGAATATAAATGAACTTGTAAGTTTTCTGTCAGGGGAAAAAATTAATAACCTGATGATCGAAGAACCATCGCTTGATGAAATTTTCATGCACTATTACCAGATTTAAATTATCAGGCAAATGAATTATAACCTTTTTGCCAGGGAGATGAGACGGAACGCCCTCAGCCTGATCGTATGGACGATAATTCTGACTCTATTAATAGCGGTTACAATGTCTGTCTACCCAACATTTCTCGGTAACCAGTCAAAGATTATGGGAATGCTGAGCCTGATTCCAAAGGAAGCTCTGGAATTCAAAGGTATTTCAAATTTCAGCGATCTTCTTTCGGTGCTGGGATTTTATGCTGTCAACAATATCATTTATATGATGGTCCTGGGAAGTGTTTATGCTATAGTGCTGTCATCCAATATTATACTGAAAGAAGAGTATAATAAAACCGCTGAATACCTTCTGACAAGGCCCCTTACACGCAGTGAGATTTTCATCAGCAAGCTGGCCGTTATTTCAATAAACGTGATTGTACTGAACCTGATAACTTCGCTGGTTGGATTTATTTTCATAGAACTGGTTAAGAAAGGATCCTTCAGCGTCAGCGCATTTTTGATTTTATCTCTATACACCCTGCTGTTGAATTTATTATTTGGTGCGACCGGTCTCTTTCTGTCAACGGTTGTTAAGAGACCGAAGCCAATAACTACCTTTTGCATCGGACTTGTTATAATCCTCTATTTTATTTTTACTATCTCCAAGATCACCGGGAGCATTGCAAAAATTGGGTACCTGAGTCCGTTTAAATATGTTGACACGAATGTTATAGATCCGGCTTATAAGCTCGATCCTGTAAGCCTGATATATTTTATCGGGATATCTCTCCTGCTCCTGGTATTGTCGTACAGGGTCTATTTGCGAAAAGATATTTATACGTGACAGAAGCCTCCTGATTTTCGGAAATTATTAATCATTTAGCAGCGAAACATGTTCGTTGACCTGTTCGAAATTAGCCATTGCTACTGCAGCTGCACTGACCAGGCCTGCAACTGCTGCAGAAAGAAATTCTTTTCGGCTGATTATTTTTTTTAGCATTTCTTGTTCTGTTTCACTAGGACAGGGAATTGTCCTTATGTGGCAAAAATACTATTTTTTTGTGATGATGCTTTTGTGTGGGAATCAGCATTTTCTTTAAAGATCAGACTCTGATGGATAGAACTATATTTAATCCGGATTGTTTATAACATTACATAATCTGGCACTAACCATAAAAACATCAACAGTATGAATGTAACTGAAACTGGAGCAGGAGATAGAGATCTGAATTCCGGACATGTCAGGATAAACTCTGATAAAAATGGAACATCTTTTCAAAATGAAATATCATTCAGACATGCAATTGAAGACTCCATTCCGAGTGGTATCGCTGTAATTGATGAATCTGGCAGACAGGTATATGTGAACCAGTCTTTCTGTAAGATGGTCGGCTGGGAAGAAGAAGAGCTTCTTGGAAAGAATCCTCCTTATGTGTATTGGCCGCCGCAGGATCTGGAAAACATAAATAATGTTTTGCAGCAAACTCTTGACAACAATGTACCCAAAGAAGGATTTGACCTTGTTTTTCGTCATAGAAATGGTGAACAGATTCCTGTTAATGTTATTGTTTCGCCCTTTACACAGGAAGATAACCGGAGATTTTTCCTTGCAAATGTAATTGATATAACCGAACGCAAAAAGACGGAGGAAGCGCTTATTAAATCAAAGTTGTTTCTTATGTCCAGCATAGAAAGCCAGAAGGGAACAATAATATTTTCCACCGACCAGGATTATAAATATTTGTATTTCAATAATGCCCACCTGGATTCCATGAGATTTGCATATAGCAAGGATATAAAAATAGGGATGAATATCCTGGATTGCATTTCATCAGATGCCGACAGAAAAGTGATTAAGGAGAGTCTTGATCATGCTTTAAGAGGTGAATCGATTACGCATATACAGACTTTTGGCAATACCAACCGGGCTTATTATGAAAGCTTCTACAATCCTATACTGGATGAAAAGAATCAGATTATCGGATGTACCGTATTAGCCAGAAATATTACTGACCGGATACTTGCTGAGCAGGCTCTGAAAGACAGTGAGATAAAATTCAAGGAAATTATTAATCAGATTAACGATATGATTATTGTTTTCGATGACCAGGGTAAAATAATTATCTGGAACAGTGGCGCTGAGATGATGTGCGGATTAAAAGCGGAAGAGGTCCTGAACAAAAATATTGTTGATATTCAAATCCAGCTAACACCACCTCCGAATAATGACAGAGACCTGATTGAAAAAATAATAAACGGGATTATATCACAGGAAACTCCGGAAGCTTTCAATCAGATCATTGAAAGTGAAATTATAATTCCCGGTTCCAAAAAATTGCGGAATATCCAGAGCATGGTTTTTCCGATCAAACTTGATGGAGAACATCTGTTTTGTACAGTTATAAGAGATACGACCGAGATCAGACGATATGAAAAAGAATTACTGCGGGTGAGTGCAGAAAAGGACAAATTCTACTCAATTATTGCCCAATACCTTTACACTCCTTTCAATGTATTCAATAACTTTTCAAAGCTGATGGCTGAGGAACTTGATAATCTGCCTATAAAGGAAATCCAGAAAATGGCCGGGATGATGAGCAAATCAGCCACTAACCTTTATAGTCTCCTTGATAATCTGCTTCAATGGACAAGGATAAATCAGGGTAAAATCCCTTTTGAACCCCAAAAGCTGAATTTCAAAAAAATCAGCCTGGATGCATCTTCAATCCTTAAACCTCATCTGGATTCAAAAAACATCAAAATCAATCATTTTGCAGGAGAGGAGATAAATGTTACAGCTGACAGCTTTATGTTGAAAACGATATTAAGAAACCTCATTTCCAATGCAATAAATTTTACAGGGAATGACGGACAAATTGATATTTATGCCCGGGAAGCAGCTTCAAATGTGACGATTTCAGTCTGGTTCAGCGGACCCGGGGTTTCTTCAGCTCATCTGACAAAACTGTTCGATATCTCACAGATTAATTCAACTTCAGGTACTGCTGAAGAAAAAGGGACAACTTTAGGATTGTTGCTTTGCAAAGAATTTGTCGAAAAGCATAACGGGAGAATCTGGGCTGAAAATGATAATGGTAATTGCAATGAAATAAAATTCACTTTACCGCTTATTAATTGATATAAACCTGATGTTCCTGCTAAGCCAATCCCCGGTTGATCAGTCTTTCATATCAGCCATTTAGAGTTTCCTGGTCCTGGCTGAAAAGGCTTTTTCCCTGGATTGTCACAGCCACGCCTGCAATAGAAACAGTCTTCAGAAGATCACGTCTCCCTACGTGAATTTTACTGTGTTCATGTTTACGCGTACACTTTGAGTTTAAGAGAAATTGAATATCAAAGGTATGCAGGGAATCGACCCAAGTCAAATTTTATTAGAGGTAATTAAAGAATAAAATTTTAAAAACAAATTAAAGGTCAGTTCCATACAATAAGTGTAAATTTGATAAAGGGAAAATTGACTTTTATAACATTATGTGAAGATAATGGAAGCTGAAAAAATAATATCAGAGCTGTTATCCGGAGCAGGAATAAGCATTAATGGCAAAATGCCATGGGACATCCAGGTGCACAATGACTGGCTTTACAGGCGATTACTGAATGAGGCAGATCTGGGTCTGGGAGAATCCTATATGTATGGATGGTGGGATTGTGAGGCTCTGGACGAATTTATCAACAGAATTCTCAGAGCAAAGCTCGACAGGAAAATAAAAGGGAACTGGAAGATTGCATTATACATTCTTCAGACAAAACTTTTAAACCGGCAGAAAAAATCCAGGGCTTATCAGGTCGGAGAACGACACTATGATTTGGGGAACGATCTGTATCAGGCTATGCTCGACTCCCGATTGAATTATACATGTGCATATTGGAAAGATGCTAAAAACCTTGATGAAGCGCAGGAGAACAAGTTAGACCTGGTTTGCAGGAAAATCAATCTGGAACCGGGAATGACAATTCTTGAACTGGGCTGCGGCTGGGGCAGTTTTGCGAAATATGCTGCTGAAAAATATGGTGCCAAAGTCGTAGCTATAAACATATCCAAAGAACAAGTTAAATTCGGCCGGGAACTGTGCAAGGGATTACCGGTTGAAATACGTCTTCAGGATTACAGGGAGGCAGACGGGAAATATGATGCTGTTATTTCTATCGGTATCCTTGAACATGTGGGTTATAAAAATTACAGTACTTATATGAATGTCGTAAATCATTGTCTGAAGGATGATGGTATCGCTTTTATCCACACAATTGGCGATAATAAAAGCTCGACTCATATAACCAAATGGTCCGATAAATACATTTTCCGCAATGGCATGTTGCCTTCAATTGCACAGATAGGCAGATCCATGGAAGGATTATTTGTAATGGAGGACTGGCATAATTTCGGGCCGGATTATGATAAAACACTGATGGCATGGTACCAGAATTTCAATAATGCCTGGCCGGGATTAAGAGATAAGTATGGTGACAGGTTTTACCGGATGTGGCGTTATTATCTGCTCAGCAGTGCGGGAGGATTCAGATCGCGGTTTAATCAGTTATGGCAAATTGTAATGACAAAGACCGGCAGAGAAAAACCGGATTGCCGGATTACCTGATGGCCAGTTTCAAAATGATATTGATAGCACACTTAGTTGTAATAGTAAATAATACCACCGGCAATTTATGATTTATTATAAAGTCATTATCGTAGGTGGCGGACCTGCTGGCTCCAGTTGTGCATGGAGATTGAAAGAAAACGAGATCGATTGTCTAATTCTCGACAAACAGCAATTTCCCAGAACCAAATTATGTGCAGGCTGGATAACACCCAGGGTCATCAATGATCTAAGAATCAATTTAGATGATTATCCTCACGGCATCAGGAAATTTAATAAATTTAATATTCACATTTTCAATAAAGAAATAATATTAAAAGTTCATCAATATGCCATTCGAAGGATTGAATTTGACAGCTGGCTTTTACAACGATCCGGTGTTGCAATAAATACTCATGAAGTTAAGGATATAAAGAAAGACGGTGATTATTATGTTGTTGATGATCAATACAGATGCAAATATTTAGTAGGAGCCGGCGGCACGCATTGTCCTGTATACAGAACATTTTTTAAGCAAATTAATCCCCATGCCAAAGACCATTTAGTGGTGACCCTTGAAGAAGAATTTTCTTATGATTATCAGGATGTGAACTGCCATCTGTGGTTTCTTATTAACAAGCTGCCCGGATACTCATGGTACGTACCCAAAAGCGACGGATATTTGAATATCGGCATCGGAGGTTTCTTTGAAAAATTAAAAGCCGGCAAGGATGATATTAAAGATCAATGGCAGTTTTTTACTCAGGAATTGGAGCGGCTTTCACTGATTAGGAACCATCATTTTGATGCAAAGGGATATTCCTATTATATCAGAAACGGTGTGGATTCAGTGCATCTCGATAGTATATTTCTCATTGGAGATGCTGCCGGACTGGCAACCAGAGATATGGGAGAGGGCATCGGTCCTGCTGTCAGAAGCGGAATTTTAGCTGCAGAAGCAATCATTTCAGGGAAAAAACTCTTTTTGAATTCGGTTAAAAAGAACAGCTTTCCAAGGTATAGTACTTTTGGCAAATTATTAATTACATATTTGTTCAATCTCAAAATGTAAATAGGCAGGTTGCTTCCCGGCTGTGCAGGCTCTGAAGGAGCTAAATGTGGTCAAAGGATCTATGGAACTCCTCTGGATAATGAGAAATGAACCCCTGAGCGGTTCCACTATGTGATAAACCATCAATCACTTGACTTTGACTGAAAGGTACATTAAAATAGATCCAATAAATCCGCTAAATATTACAATGAAAGCGATTATTGATTTTTTCGAGGGTCGGTTTGATCTTGCTCTGAATCCAATGCTGGAAATGTATGCATTTGCTGCTGAAAGCAGTATGTGGCAATTTTGGCCATGCCTGCCCCTTTTATATAATGACCGTCCTGAAGAATCTTTAAAATTCATTGACACAAAAGTAAAAGAGCCAGGGCAGGACATTATCTCCCAGCTGATAATATTCATGAAGTATGTGATTATTGGAGATAAAGATAAACTGCAGTCATTATTAGCTCCGGATTTTGTAAAGCATGTTCAGATAGACAGCCAGCTTTCGTGGCATATGGCTGGTTTCTATTCCTACATTGGTGAAAAAGAGAAGTCTCTTGAATGGCTTGAAAATGCAGTAAACCGTGGTTTCATAAATTATCCATTTCTTAATGAGTATGATAAATTATTGAATAACGTCCGCGAAGAGGAGGGATTCAATAAGAACTAATTTTAACAGCATCAACCGCTTAGCGGCGATCTGTTTATTTGTTTACTTCAAGGATATGAAGGGCATCCTTCGAAGTTCCCTCAACGGTAATCAACTCCGGCTTTGGAAGTTTCGGATCCAGATTCAGGTATTGCATTTTTACTTTTATCGGGGTCTCGATTTTATATGGCTTACATGAGGAGATTACACTCATTGCTTTTTTGGCTCCTTCATACAATGCCTTACGGGTTTCCTCAAAAGGATATAGAATAGCAGATTCTCTTGATAGTCCCTTTTTTACAGGAACTGTAACAATACTATTTCCAAAGAATTTCTTTGCTTCCCTGGTGGTGGCTTCATCACCGGTAACCATAATTACGGGGACTCCGTAGTATCCTGCTAACAGTGCATTCTGAGCCAGCTCGCCAGATTCAATTCCGTTATACCAGTAACGATTCTCCGTCTTTGAGCTCTGCGTATGATTCAATACTCCATCGGGTGTTCCCATCATTGAATGGAAACCCACCATCACCATTCCTGCAAAGGAACTGTCGAGGACTGACAGGTTTCCGGCACCAGGCCTTGGACGCCCGGTGACATACTTTGCACCGGGTTCCATCAGATGAGGTAATACAGCCTGAGATCCATGACCGTCAAGAACAATTATTTCAGTAGCTCCACCGTCTCTCAGACCGCGTACCACAGCAGCAGCATCGCCCATGAAATATTCGCAAGCCTGGATATTTAAAGGTGTATCCTTTTCCCGTGTCTGGTCAAATTTAAATACTCCGCTGATCCCTTCAAGGTCGGTGTTGACATAGATCTTTAACTGGGCTGATGCCGGAGAGGGTAACAGAAGAAGTAGCATGAAAAATGCTAAAGAAGCTCTCATAGGAATACTTCTGCAATCTGATATTTGCTTTTTCATTTTCTGAGCATTATTAAATACTGTTTACAATACTATCTTTTTCGGATAAATCAAAGATACAATATTTTATCAGTAATAAAAATCTATTAACCACGGAGTTACATGGAGTTTGACGGAGTTACACTGAGGGTGTATTCTTCACAAATGTTACAATTCTTTGTTTTATTTGTCCTGAATACCAATCTTTCATAATTTTATAACAATCAAATAATGACTGATATTATTTTATATATTTATTGGTAATTACAATCATAAAGAAAGGAGTAATCCATGAGTGCAAATAACTCTAAGAAAAACAAGCCAGCGAAAGAACTTTCCAGAAGGAAATTTTTAGGTACGGTGAGCGCCGCAACTGCAGGGTTCACCATTATTCCCCGCCATGTAATGCCAGGCAAGGGGTATCAACAGCCAAGCGATATGATTAATGTTGCAGGTATCGGTATCGGAGCCCGCGGAGCGGCTGATATAAGAGGTTTATGCGATCCGGATGTGCCGATAGTAAATCCTCAGCGCACCAGTTCTGGCCAGCCATTAAGCAAGGAAGAGCTTGCCGCAAGGGAGGCCAGAATGGGAAACCGGCCACCACAGGGCCAGCAGCCTACGCAGGGTGGTCAACAGCCTCCCCAGGGAGCTCAGCAGAACAGGCCACCAGTAAAGCTGGCAAATATTTATGCACTCTGTGACGTGGATACTGATTTCGCGGCTCATATATTCAAGGGTTATCCGAAGGCGAAGGTATATACAGACTGGCGCAGGATGTTTGATAAGGAAAAATCGATTGATGCCGTTGTGATTGGCACTCCTGATCATAACCATGCACCTATAGCAGCTGCATTTATGAGGCAAAAAAAGCATGTTTATGTTGAAAAACCGATGTGCAAGACTATTTATGAATGCCGCAAGCTTGCGGAGATCGCAAAAGAATATAATGTTGTAACCCAGATGGGTAACCAGGGACATGCAAGCGAGGGCGCGCGGTTAATCAACGAATGGATACAAAGCGGTGCCATAGGACTTGTCCGCGAAGTTCACCTTTCAACCAACAGGCCTATCTGGCCGCAGGGAAACATTACCCGGCCGGCAGGCATACCAATACCAAAATCTTTGGACTGGGATGTATGGCTCGGCCCGGCTCCAAAGAAAGATTATCATCCTGATATCTGTCATTTCAACTGGCGCGGACTCCGCGATTATGGCACTGGCGCACTGGGTGACATGGGAGCTCATATCTATGACCACCCGTTCTGGTCGCTGAATCTCGGAATACCAACCAGGGTGCAGGCAAGCTCATCAGTTTATAACAATGAATTCTGGCCCCTTGCCGAAATGATAACCTATGATTTTCCCGCCCGTGGATATATGCCGCCTGTTACGGTTACATGGGTTGATGGCGGATTGCGTGCACCGCGTCCGATTGAAATTGATCCCGGAACCCGCGTTAATTCAGCGATGTATATCGGGGATAAGGGAGTGCTTATGCATGGAGACTATGGAAGCAATCCTCAGCTCCTGCCCAAAAAAGTCATGGATCAGTTTATACCGCCAAAACCATGGTTGCCCAGGTCGGCTGGGATTTATGCTGAATGGGTCGATGCAATTAGAAATAATACAAAATCATCAACAGACTTTTCATATGCAAGCAAGCTTGTTGAGACAATGATGCTGGGTAATATTGCAGTACTGATGGCAAACAGGAATATGACCCTGGAATATAATCCAGATAAAATGGAGTTCACAAATCTTCCGGAGGCCAATGAACTGCTTCATTATAAATACAGGGAAGGGTGGACATTATAATGGTTTAATTACTAATCATTTATTCATATAACAATGAAAAAATTAAACACTTCAAAATTCAGAATTTATCTGGTCATGGCCGTTTTCTGCCTGACAACATCAGGTCTCTTTGCCCAGGCTAATTTTGCCGGTACATGGGCTTTCAATGATTCAAAAAGCAACTTCGGCGACAGCCAGTTCCGCTTTGCGGCAACATCAATGGTTGTAACTCAGGATGCAAATACTCTTACTGTTGAAAGCACCATGCCGGGCCGTGATGGCGGTGAAATGAAAACTTCGGCAAAATACACACTCGATGGCAAAGTCAGCGACAATCCAGTGTTCAACACGACAAGTAAATCAACAGTAACCTGGTCGGCAGATAAATCATCACTTATAATAGCTTCTACCATGACATTTGACATGAACGGTGAAACAAGAGAGGTGAAGTCAACCCAAACATGGAAGCTTTCCGACGGGGGCAAATTGTTATCAATAGAATCTGTAAGACCTGGTCGTGACGGAGGGGAAATGAAAACCACGGCTGCCTATGATAAAAAGTAAACAGGCGGCATGTGGTAGATGTCAGGTGGCGGGTTTTTAAGCCCTCAATCTGATCGGTTTGCGTACATTCTGCGAGCAGAAATATGTAAGACCGTTCATTTCGGTCATATTGATGATTTTAAAGCCATAAGATTCCAGGATTTCCGAGACTTTGTTTTTATTCATGGTCTTTTTACCCATTAAATTGAGTCTGTTTACTTTTTGTTTTAAAAGTTTTATCGGATGAAACAATAATGCACCATTATTCTCTGGAGCATTGCATTCGCTGAAGCATCCCAGGAACTTTGTATCCGGAGGCAATATCTGAACAAGAGTGAACAAGAACTCATCCAGGTATTTTATAAGATTGAGTTTTTTCAGATTGATCAATGTTCTGACATTCTTAAGCTCATCTTCATCATAAAAATAATGATGTCTTGAAGAGAGGACAACCAGGTTATTTTCCCTGCTAAGACCAAGATCTTTTAAATAATGAAAGAAGCTCTCTCCGTCTTCCGCGATCATATTTACTATTGCTGGAAAGAAACCGGAAATTCCATGGGTGCTTTTATCCCTGTCCGGATGATTCATTACGGATACATTAATTGCCTGTTCGTTGCCGGGGTTTGAATTTTTTGCCATTATTTGAATATTTAATAATGGAATAAAAGTAATGTGGATACATCTTCCCTGCAAGTAGCTAAAGCCCAATTAATGGGAATATGCGAATGATGTTGGAGCTGTTTGTCACCTGATTTCCGGGTATTGTTTACTATTGCCGGCTCCTTATATAACGATTGAGGTTATTCGTCAAAATAGGGCTGATATTTACATGAAAACAGCGTATTTTACTTAATTGAACATCAACCGGAACCACATAGTTTTGATGGTCAGTGAAATACAAAATCAGGGGCGTTTTGGGCTGATTTTCATGTTTTTTGACGAACAATATATTTCTTTTGATCAGAATTCCAGAATTTTACGCCATTTTAAGGGGAAGCATGTAGAAAGAACCGGTTTATCTCCATATATTTATATCTCTGATCAGATTTCTTTAAGGGTTACTGAATCAGGTATGCCCTGAGGCGGGATAAATAATTACAAGATGAAAAGGCTGGGATTTTTATTGATAATGCTCGCAGGGATATCCTGTGCATCTTCAAATAAATCGGGTTTGTTTCCGGAGGATGAACTTTTTGTCACGCGTAAATTTGTCGGTAATTTTGTTGAATGCGAAATGACCCCTCCTTCATATTTCGGGAATCCGCATATCCTATCAATCACCACAACGCTTGATACTCTTTATGGAAAGATTTCCGCTTATTCCAAAAAATGTGATTTTCTTCCGGGAGACAGACTTTATGTCAGAAGAGTGTACCAGACGACCGGTGTTTTTGGGTCCTGGATATATCAGATTGAGAATGAAAATCCGGAAAGAGTTTCATATCAGGTAAGCGGATTCCAGAGCGGTAAAAAAATCCTGGCTCAAAGCTGGTTCTGATAAAAATATTCGAAATTCAATTAATAGCTACTTATGTCATTCATAAAAAATTACCTTTTAATGAGCTTAATCGATTTCCGCAGAGTGTCATTATAAACAGTAATTATATATATTCCCGGAGAAAGATCCCCGATGTTCATTATCGTCAGGTAACGGCAATTCTCTTTTTTCCTTAAGAGCCTTCCGGTTGTATTGTGCAGAAGGACAGTGTAATTTTTATCATCGTTCAGGGCCACGCTGAATTCCGCGGTTACATTAGTTGGCCATACAAAGACCTCCGGATCACCTGAATAGTCTTCTTTTTTTACATAAACATATACTTCATCACTTAATTCAGTTCCGCATGTTCCGGTTACTGTTGTCTGATAAAGTCCTATATCGTTTGCATTAACATTTTGCAATACCAGATTTAAGAAGATGCCCTGATCAAGAGGATTACCATCTTTTTGCCACCGATATGTAAGGTTATGCCCCTCCGCGGTTACATCGAGTGTCAGATCATCTCCAAAAGAGACTTCGGTATCGGGGGTGATATGGTTTATTCTTGTAACAGGCAGAACTGTCAGGCTACTGATTCTCGAAATAACATTACCGCACGACCCTTTTATTTCGCAAAAATACTGACCGGAGTCATCAACCAGGGCACTCAGAATGCTGACAACACCTGATGGTCCGGAACGCAAAAGATTCCTGTTTCTGTACCAGATGTAATTCAGGTTATATCCTTCAGCTTCGACTTTCAGGTCAAGAGGCCTTTCAGCACACATTACGGTATCTGAGGGCTCGATGATAAGCCTTGTAAGCTTCGCGATATTAACCACCAGCCCTGACATATCAGACAGTTCGCCGTTGCGATAAATCTGAAGCTTCACATCTGCTGAGCCCTTAAAACCGGAATTCCATGAAACAATTGCAGTTTCGGAATTGCCATATATTGTTCCGGCGCTTTGAGGCGTCAGGAACCAGTTGTAAGCCGAAGCGCCGGCCACCGTAGCTGCCTGATATTCGCTGTATGAAGTTCCGGAGCAAACAATAGAATCTCCCCGGGGCACAGGAGCAACAAAAGTGATTTCTATCCCGGTTTTTTGGGTAATCCACGATTCAAACAATGAAAGACGGGTATAAGCCCCGTAAGTATCGCAGTCACTGCTTCCCCAGCTGACCAAACCGGCCAGTTTATATTCTCCCTTGACCGGAACCACCAGCGGTCCCCCGCTATCGCCGCTGCAGGCATCCTTGTTTCCGTCACGATAACCGGCCATCATATCTGTTGCCGGTATTTTCTTCCAGACAGAAGAGGCCTGTGAGTTTGAAACTATTGGCAACTGAACCTTTTGAAGCACTGAAGGATAGATCACCGGATCGACGCTGGTGTATCCATACCCGGTAACCCATGACATTACGCCGGGATCAGTGGCTCCTGCAGACGCATCCTTTGCTGATACCAGCTTAATTGGAGTGGCATTCGGATAATCGATCGGCACTTTTAATTTCAGCACAGCTATATCATTCTCGAGTGTAGAGATGTCAAAGGATTCATGAGATATTACCTCATCTACATAATACTTTTTGCCCTGGAGTGAATTCCTTGGATTATTGGCGCCTACGATTACATCCATGGAGGATGCTGGTATTTTAACATTAAAATCGTTCCTTGTACAATGAGCTGCAGTAATTATCCACTGATTGCTGATGATTGCTCCGCCGCATGTAAAATTCTCTGCTTCAAGAAATACCTGCCATGGGAAGTCAGATATGGAAGTGTTTGATCCTCCCGTGATTTTTGTTGCTGTATCAGCTTTTACCCCGGTAAAAAACGGGAAAAAGTGATCGCCCGTTCCGGTATCTGAATTAATAAGCATAATAAAATCATTATTAAGCCAGAGAGAGAAAAGACAAGTATCGGTGTAATTAATCCGGGAGATGGAAATCAGGAAAAAATATCTTTTGCCGGCTTCAAGAGAAAAAGTGATGGTGTCCTCAGCAGAGTATTCACTTTCCATAAGTACCGGCATGTATTTTTCATCAAGGATCTGCCATTCTGATACTGAAGCGTTTCTTGTCCTGGTCAACTGCAAGGAGACCTTTTGGGACAGAAGAGACAACGGGATACTACAGATGAAAAAAACAAGAAGACTTCTTTTCATGGGTACAGATAAAATCCAAAGTTAATACAAAACAGACATGCAATTACCCTGCCGCATCCCGGCACTATTTTATGGAGTCTATGTATCTTAGAAACTCATTCACAAAAGCGATAGTTCTTTTGTCCATTGCTGGTTTATCTGCAGGAATCCCGGATTCATCAAATGCAGAAATGATATTCGGGATCCGCAGCGGGCCCGGAACGGTAAATGCACCGAGTTTCCAAAGAGTAAACTGAAGCGGGATCACAGCCTGCGTCCCGGCAAAATTTCCATCGGATACAGTCACAAATGCAACAGGTTTCCGTCTCCATTCATCAGTCAGCAGATCGACGGCATTTTTTAAGCTCGCAGGAGGACCGCCATTGTATTCGGGCGAAATAATTATCACTCCACGGGCCGATTTGATTTTTTCTGAAAAACTGATCATACCCTGAGTCGGTGATTCCTGATATTTCAGTCTTTCGTTGAAAAGCGGAAAATTATACTCCATTAGATCCAGAATTTCATGATCAGAGATATCCATTTCTTTCAGAAGGTTACTGAAGTACAGGGCAACTCGGTGGCTGTTCCGGCCTTTTCTTACGCTTGGAGAGATAATTACAATCTTCGGCATGATTTGAACCAGATAAATAAATTAATAACTGAACTTTTCAGAATTTTCGTGGAATCGTAAAGGAAATTTGACCGGTGTGAAATTTACTAAAAATACTTATTCAGTAAATTTCGGAATCTGATCTCATTTTGCAACACCTGATAGTCGGGATTAATTTTCAGCCAGACAATATCGCGATATCCTTTTTTAAGAGCTTTTTCAGTTTCGTTAATGGCTTCCGGAATTTTGCCCTGCAGGCAAAGCAATTCAGCAAATCTCTCATGTTTTGTGGAATCAATCTCAATTGCTTTCTGCAGAGCCTTCCTGGAAGACTCAAAATCACCCATTCGTGCAGCAACTGCCCCAATTGCAAAATATGTTTCTGGCATATTGGGGTAGGTTTTAAGCCATTCTTCAAGTGCAATTTTTCTATATTCGGAATAATACTTCATTGCTTCTTTTTTATTACCCGTTGATTGATAATTGATGCCCAGGTCATAAAGTGCAGAAATTTCATCCTGGTTGCTTTCCCTGACTTTCTTTAATATATCTATTGCTTCATCATATAGCCCCATAAGGCGATAAGTATGGGCCAGACGATATGTATTCATGAAGAAGTCAGGATTGATTTCATAAGCTTTCCTGAAAGCTGTCTCTGCCTTTGAAAGACTATCGAGACCCAGATAAGCGGAACCCAGATAGAAATACCCCCAAACGTTCCCGGGATTATCGGTCATCATTTTATTAACCCATACCAATGCAGAATCAATCCTTCCAAGCTTTTCGAGATAGATCCATCCTATTCCACCATAAGGAAGTGCCATATCGGGAAAAATCCTGACAGTTGCTTTGTATTCTTTCAATGCTTCCTCAAACTGACCTGAATTAAAGTAATACCAACCCAGGTTATTCCGGGCTGCTGCATCGTCGGGATACAATTCTATGCGCATTTTTGCATATTCTATGCCTTTTGGGAGGTTTTTTTCAACATTAACAGCATAGAAGGTAAGTATTCCAAGTCTCTCCCGTTCTGTAAGATTATCAACAGATCTGACTGCCTGAGAAAGCAGTTCACGCCCTTTTACAGGGTCAAATCTCTCAATAAGTAGATTCCCCAACGATGCTTTTGCTGATGTAAAACCGGTATCAATTTTAAAAGCATTTTCGTAATCTTCTCTGGCACCTTCAAAATCCATCATCAGATGACGGTCGATTCCCTGAGAATAAATTTTAAGAGCTTCAAGGGATGATGTCGTCACTTTCTTTAGAGGTTTATCCTGGCCTGCAATATTATACCTTGATTCACCAAGATTGCGGCGGATTTTTTTACTGAGCATGTCCAGTTTTGAAAGGATTTCATCCTTGTTCTCAGCTTTTAATACTTCAGATCTTAGAATATTGCCTGACTCAGAATCCATGATTTTTGCTGCAATTACGTATCTGATTCCGACTTCACTTATACTCGGCACAATGTAAATATCAATACCCTCCCTGGCAGCAATTTCCCTTCCTGTTTTTTCATCAATCGGGTTGTCAGGTTTTAAATTCATTCTTTTCAGGGTTTCAAGCATCCTCGACCTAGGGAACACATTGATATACCTGGATTGATTGGCAGTAAGCGAAAAGGCAGTATAAAGAGATTTGTCAAATACAGGATCATTTGTAAGATTTTCAAAATCAGTAATCACAACCCAGTCACGCTTTTCAAAAGGAACAGTATTCGCGCTTGAAAAAGTAAAGAGAACGACGACTGCAAGAATAACTACAACTGAGCTGTAACTATATATCCTATTTTTCTTTTTATCCTGACTGACTTTTTCTACTAAAAGTCCATTGTTGTATGAGATCAGCTCTTCACGTGATTGAGACATAGATGATTTCCAGCCTGTAACCACATATTCTACCTCTGGTTTGCTCTCATCATCAGCCTGTTCCCTGTCATTGGTTCTTTTAATACCTTCAGGGGTAATATCATAGATCCAGGTAAGAACTATTACAACGACAAGTCCGGCTGCCAGTATAATCATAACAAGTGTTTCGCTCCAGGAGGGTAAACCAATGCGGGGGAAAATCATATCGACAGCCTGGAGCAGAGCAAATGCACCGGCAATGTACACTGTCATTGCACGTACGACCTTCCTCTGTTTAAGTTCCTGCCAGAACTGAACCGGATCTTTTAGCCTTCCAGCCATCAGGTTTCACAATATTTAGAATATAAAATTACGCCATCCCTGAACCAAAGTCAAGCGATAACCAATTAATTAATTCATGTTGCTGGTTACTGGGTACTTGTTGCTGGTAAATTACAGATTAATAGCGTGATAAATTATTCCGTCACTTATTCATCAAATTATTTAACATTTTCAAAATGCACGTTTTCAAACAACTTGCAACCAGCAACTAGTAACTAGCAACTTAGGTTAATTATTAATCGGAGCATGTAACTGAGGATGAGTTATTTCTGCCTTTTATAGTCTGGAATAAGTGTGATCCCAGGATAACCTAATCCCGCGAGTTCAGGATAGTATTGATAAGTCTCTTCACGCGTATAGAAACCAGTGACTATTACATGGTAATAATCATATTGTTTAACTATTTCAACTGGCAGGTTCAGTTTCGACATTATTCTTTTCTGTGCACGCAATGCCTGGGATTGCTTAATGTATATAGCTACCTGCAGGGCTATTGACGGTTCAAGTATTTCAGGTTTTTCTTCCAGGATCAGTCCCCTTGGCTTCTCCCGGATAACTCTGACAGACGTATAAGGCAGAACTATAGCTTTTTGTATTATTACCGGCTGTCTTGCCATCGGTTCTTCAACCGGCTTTGTTACAATAGGTACTGCCCACATGTCTTTCAGTCCGAGACGGCCAATTTGTGGCTGCAGCTTCTTCATTTCATTTAGAACTTCCTGTTTAATTAGGGGAAGTTCAGTGAGGCGAACTTTATAATATCGACCCTCTTTGACAATTTTAATATTCTTATCAACCGTGGCTGCAAGCCGGTCTCTGAGTTCAATCGCGTTGGACTTCTTACGGAAAGCTCCGAACTGTATAGAAGCCAATTCAGCGCTTGTTAATGGAGCTTCTCCTTCAATTCGTGATACTTTTATTCTTGCAAGAGAGTCTTCTCTTGTGATAAGCAATCTTTGCTGTTGTCTGGCTAGCAGATGGATTATCCAGAGTTCCTTGAATCCGAGTTTATTAAGTTTTACTATATTCTCATCAACCTCCTTACGGGTTGGCAGGTCAAGAATACGAACCCGGTAATATTCACCCTCAATCGTTATCCGGACATCCTTGCCAAGTTCACTTCTAAGCATCTTCTGGAAACCTTCAGCATATGATCTGCTTTTGAATGCTCCGATCTGAATGGCCCAGCTGTCCTCGGTTATTGTATAGACCTCCTCGGACAATTCATGCAGAATCAGGTATGTGGTATCCTTTTTAATTCCCGGCATTTCGGGAATAACAGGCATGGCCGCTGTTGTATCTCCAGGAACCATTTTCAAAATGAAATCAAGTCCGTCAGCAATATCCCCATCGAGTCCTCCTTCTATCGTGAACTCGATGGTCTCAGGATCTGAAGTCATATTGAGTTTCCGCAACTGGGAGGTATCGATGCCGACCGTATATTTCCCTGAAGTGAGCCCGAAATAACTGTAATACCCGTCATCTTCAGTAATAGTCTTGCCAGCAGGTTTAAGGCTGCTGTCAAAGAAGCTTACCACGATACGTCCCTGACCCTTCTTCTCCCCTTCGCTTTCCACGAAGACATAGCCATTTGCTTCACCTGCAATAATTACAGGTATTTCTATATTCTTCAGGATATCTGGATCAACTGCAACACTGTAAGTCTCTTTGGATAATCTCCAGGAGATATTATCAAAACTGTTGGGATCAAGATCAATGAAGCAGCTGGTATAAGGTTCCAGTCCAAGTATCCTGATGGTAGTGTCACGGTCGTTCTTAACAATTCGCCCTCCATTGGAATGCAGATTCAGTCCCTGGGCCTTTGGTTCACCCGGATCTTTTTTCCCGTTGGCATTCAGATCAAGGAACGGAATTACAGAAATTCCTCCCCTGCCTACATTGGGACGGTTATCGGTTCCAAGGTATTTTGTCTTTCTGTCGCGGAGAAGGCTTCCTCTCGCATACTCGATAAAGCTTGTCTTATCATTGTACTGCCTGACTGAAGCACCTGCCTGTGCGAATGAAAAGTCATAACGGAATCCTGCTTCCGCCAGCTTCAGATTATTCCTGAAATTCTGCTCATACGAAAGATTCAGGAAACCATTTTTCAGTACATGTTTTTCGAGTCTGGCTTTTACTGAAAATAATTTGTTTTCAGAATATCCGTACTGAGCCTGCGGCATGAGGATAATTCCGGCAGGAAGCCTGAATGCCATAGCCAGGTTGCTGTAGAGGTAAGGTTTTACATTTTCAACAAAAATTGCATACGTAGTAAGGTTAGTGCTCACACCGAATAGAGATCCG